>JAEEGJ010010275.1_pt1 | contig 24494 bp, 24 predicted proteins | sample 8958761 | NCBI WGS metagenome assembly JAEEGJ01 (sample SAMN16246546, study PRJNA631951) | gut metagenome | biome: gut microbiome; feature: rumen; material: RS-attached | host: Bos | place: Iran: Karaj | collected 2018-10 | reverse complement strand
TCATGCCGACAATTCCACCAAAAGCATGCTTGCCTGTAACAGCGGAGGATGCGGAAACCGGAACAAAGTTCGTGACGTTCTGGACCGTGCTGTTTTTGTGAGCATAGCCGACAAGGCCCGCATACATCCAGGAGCCGTCACCGGCCTTGGTCATTGTAATGGAACTAGAACCGTCGGCGGAAGTGCCGTTGGAAGAGCCGAAAACGACGTTCTTCAGAACAGCTGCCTCTCCGTTAGACGAACCCAGGGTACGGATGAAACCGGTACGGCTTTCGGAAGCGTCGGATACAACGAAATTGTAAATCTTGTGGTCCTGGCCGTCGAATATCCCGAGGAAAGAACTGGCCGGCTTCCATACATACCCATCCAAGTCGATATCTGCACCCAGTTTAACCTCCTCATTTGCCGCATACGCCCCCGCTTCAGCCAAACGGCGCCACATCTTGAGCTGGGCGGCAGTCATAATGGTGGGCGGGCACCAGGTGCTCTTATTGTCGATTTCACTCAGGTCGCGGCCGCCGTTGCGGGCAAAGGAAATATTTGCCGCCGATGTATTTAGCAGGGTTTTGCTGCCGTCGGAGAGTGTGAGGATAACCTTATATCCGGCAGAGAACGTTGTGGGCCAGATGGTCATGTAGTAATCTCCTGCAGGGAAGGCGGCTTCATCTCCTTCGGCATTTTTGTAGTTGAGGGTTACACTCTTCCCGCCCGCATTGGAAAGATCCACTTTGGGCGCGCCCTCGCCGTCGTAATAATAGTGGTTGGTACCGCTGATACTCTCATCATTGTTGCCCGTCAAATATACTGAAGCAACGTCGGAACGGGTGAGCGTAATTTTTACCAGAGAGAACTGATTCTTAAAGGAGAGATTAACTGTGCCACTGGCTTCCGCCGTGGAGACCAGTCCGGCAGGATCCACACAGCGGCCTTCCTTCACGGTCTGGGTTCCGGGAATTTTGATGCTGATACGGGTGTTCTCCGTGCTCAGGTTCGTGGCTGCAGCATAGGGTGCGACAGCATAATAAGTGGCAGCACTAGCCGCGCTCCCGGAGAAACTGGCGCTCTTCCCGTCCGCCGAGACACTGCTGGCGGTAAATTCATTGAGGGAAGCTCCGTCAAAAATGGCAATCTTATCCGTATTCTCCCACAGAATGAACTGTCCGCTGATATTGGACTTAGTCTCTTCAATAACGGCGGAGAAGACCATGGGAACTTTGTTATCCACCACCACTTCTTCCTCCTGGTCCTTCGAATCCGGAGTGAGGGCGTCCTTTTCCCTGTCGCATGCAATAAACGCCGTAGCGGCAAGGCCGATGATGAAATAAAGGCTGAACTTTTTCATGATTCTCTGCTGTTAATGATTAATCTTCAGGATCCCAAGCGCCGGCAGCGTCAAGGGTGTTAATGATTTCTCGGCTGCCATCCAGGATTGGCTGTTCCACCGAAAGCCGCAATGCTTCAGATTCCGGAGGAAAATAAGTCACCCGAGCATTTACGGGATTGGATTTAATTTTCATGATATTATTGTTTTACTTGCTTCTAAAGGATAAAGAGGCCATCCGGGTCCCATCCGCCAAAACCATCCAACCCGCCAATCTCTTCGCGGGAGGCCGAATAACTGTCCGTGAGCACCGCAGATTCAGGCGTGATATGGTACGATACGCACTGCGGGGAGCTGTATTTTTCCACGCTTGAGGGGGTTTGCACTTTTTTACTCATATCTGTCTGATTTTCTGCCGATTACACCTAGTTTAGCGCTTGGTGTGTGCGTACACACAACTACAAAGATACGCATAATATTTTGATTTGCAATCATTTTTGTGTGCTCACACAGTTTTTCTCCGGCGAATCTGGCCCCCATTCCTGCCCAAAAGGGCGTTTTCGGGCAGCGTTCAGCGCCGCCGGCCGCAATTATAGAATTTCTATTATAGGATTTGTATAATTGGGCATTCGTAGCTACTTTTTATGTATCTTTGCTCCTGAAATGAATGTTAAGATTCTCAGTGGCTCTCATCTGAAACTGCTGGCGGTCATCAGTATGCTGGCGGACCACCTGGCCGCTTTCTGGTGGCACTCGTGGCCGGAGTTCCAGACGGTGCTGTTTACTATCGGCCGCCGGGCTGTCACGCCTTTCGTGCTGCTGAGGCTGGTGGGAAGGATAGCCTTCCCGCTGTTCTGTTTCCTCATCGTGGAAGGATTCCTGCACACGCGGGACCGCAGGCGCTACGGAATCAACCTGGGCGTGTTCGCACTGCTGTCGGAGATTCCCTGGAATCTGGTGCACGGCGGATGGCTGTTCCCCACGCAGAACGTATTCTTCACGCTGCTGCTGGGCTATCTGGGCCTCTGCGCCATCGAACGTTTCCGCGAGAACAAGGGGGCGCTGGCGGCATCGCTCATCGGCCTTTTTGTCGTATCCATCTTCCTGCGGGCCGACTATGGCTGCAGCGGCTACGGCTTCATCCTCCTGCTGTATGCGCTTCGGGAGCAGAAACTGCTGCAGGCGGTTGTCGGCTCCTGCGTGCTGGGGACCAAGTGGATTGCCGGCATGGCCTTTATCCCCATCAACATGTACAATGGACAGCGGGGCTTCGTGAAGGGTCCCGTGTGGAAATACGCCTTCTATCTGTTCTACCCGCTTCACTTGCTGGCCATCTGGTGGCTAGCCGCTCATTATGGCCGATAATTACCTGGAAAATCGCGCCCGCGAGGTGGCGGAGCGCCGTCCCAAACTGGTGCGCACGCACCCCTCGCTGGAGTCGCTTCTAAAGCGCAACCGCAGTTACCGCGGCTACGACGCCTCGCATCCCGTGACGGAAGCCGACCTGCTGCGTCTGCTGGAAGTAGTCCCGTGGGTGGGCTCCGGCATGAATGCACAGCCGCTGCGGTTCAGGCTGGTGTCCGGCGCTGCCGCGTCGCTGGCGCATCCCCTGGTTACCCTGGGAGGCGCCCTGCCGGAAGAGCATTTGCCGCATCCCGGAGAGGAGCCTGCCGCTTACATTGTGGTGTGCTCAGCGGCTTCGGGCCGGGTGGTGGACATAGACCTGGGCATTGCCGCGCAGAGTATCCTGCTGCGGGCCGTGGAGAACGGTCTGGGGGGCATATTCATTTTGAACTTCCGGGCGGATCGGTTGCAGGAAGCCCTGGCGCTTCCCCTGACGCCCATCGCGGTCATCGGCATCGGCAAACCCCTGGAACGCGTGTTCCTCATCCCCGCCTCCGAGGGCGACTCACTCTCCTACTATCGCAAAGACGGCGCCCACTTCGTTCCCAAACTGGGGGTGAAGGATCTGCTGCTGTAGCGCTATTCTGCGCCCAGCAGCAGCATCTTTTTGATAATGCCGAAGAGTTTGTAGGGCATGTAGCGGAACGGGAGATCCACGTTGGTGGGGGAAGATATTACAGCGCGCTCATGGCTGAAGGCCAGGAAACTGCGCTCGCTGTGGTAGCTGCCCATGCCGGAGTTGCCCACGCCGCCGAAAGGAATCTTGCTGTTGGCGATGTGCATGATGGTGTCGTTGATGCACGCGCCGCCGGAAGTGGTCCGGCCGATGACATCCCACCCGTTCGCAGAGGATCCGAAATAGTAGAACGCGAGGGGCTTTTCGCGGGCGTTCACGAAATCAATCACCTCTGCACGGTCCTTGAAAGTAAGGATGGGGAAAATGGGGCCAAAGATTTCCTCCCGCATCACGGGAGCGTCGGGCGATACGCCGTCCAGCAGGGTGGGCTCCATCCAGAGACGTTCCCTGTCCCTGCGGCCGCCGGCGACAACTTTCCCGTCCTTCAAATAACCCTCCAGGCGGTCGAAGGCGCTGTCCTTGACGATGTGCACAAACTTGTCGGAGTGTTCCGTTCCGTCCGGATAGAGGTATTTCAAAGCCTCCTTGAATGCCTCAATGAAGGCATCTTTGATATCCTCGTGCAGGAAAAGATAGTCCGGCGCGATGCAGGTCTGTCCGCTGTTGAGGCACTTGCCCCAGGCGATGCGACGGGCGGCAATCTTAAGGTCCGCGTCCCTGTCCACGATGCACGGGCTCTTGCCGCCGAGTTCCAGTACCATGGGCGTGAGGTATTTGGACTGCGCCTCCATGGCGATGCGGCCGAGGGACGGGCTTCCGGTGAGGAAAACCAGGTCATAGCGGTGCCGGAAGAGTTCCCCGTTCACCAGGCGGTTGCCCTGGACCACGGCGATATATTCCTCCGCGAACGTATCCCGAATGAAATCTTCCAGCACCTTGGACACCGTGGGTACGTACGGCGAAGGCTTCAGGATGGCGGTGCAGCCGGCGGCGATGCAGCCCACCAGCGGGTTCAGCAGCAGCTGCACGGGGTAGTTCCAGGGGCTTACGATGAGCGTGCAGCCCAGGGGTTCCCGTACGATGTAGCTGGAGGAGGGAAGAACGGTGAGGGGCGTTCCCTTCCGCTGGCGGCGGGCCCATTTGCCCACCTTGCGGATGGCTTCTCCAATTTCTCCGTACACCAGGCCCAGCTCCGTCATAAAGGCCTCTTCGTAACTTTTGTGGAGGTCCTGCCAGAGGGCATCGCAAAGCGCTTTTTCCCATTTGACCAGGCCCTTGTTGAACTTTTTCAGTTGCTCTCTTCGCCACGCTACATCGCGGGTGGTGCCGGTGGCGTAAAAGGCTCTCTGTTTTTTTACGAGCTGTTCAATTCGCTCGGGGGATGTGTTTTCCAGTGCCATAGTTTAGTTTTTAGCGAGAACAAAGTTAATAAAAATTTTGTTTAACTTTGTACCGTTATGGCCGACAATTATCTGGAAAAACGCCAGCAGGAGCTGGCCGAAAAGCGCCCCAAAGTGGTGCGCAACCATCCCTCGTTGGAAAGCCTTCTCAAGCGCAACCGCAGCTACCGCGGCTACGATGCTTCCCGTGCCGTCACGGAGGAAGACCTCCTGAAAATGCTGGAAGTGGTTCCCTGGGTGGCTTCCGGAATGAACGCCCAGCCGCTTCGCTTCAAGTTGGTGACGGGGGCCGATGCCGCCCGCGTGCATCCGCTGGTGAAGCTCGGCGCTGCCCTCCCGGAGGAGCACCTTCCGCATACCGGCGAAGAGCCATCGGCCTATATTGTCATTTGCAGCGCTGCTTCCGGAAGGGTGGCCGATATTGACCTGGGATTTGCAGCCCAGAGCATCCTCCTGAAGGCCGTGGAACTGGGTCTGGGTGGGATCTTTATCCTTAACTTCAAGCCCGCCGAACTCTCCGCTGCCCTGCAACTTCCGCTGCAGCCCCTGGGCGTTATCGGCATAGGAAAGCCCTCCGAGCGCATATTCCTGGTAGACGCCAAACCCGGAGACTCCCTGGACTATTACCGCAAGGACGGCGTCCATTTTGTCCCCAAGCTGCAAGTGAAGGATTTGCTGCTCTAGAGGCGCATCTTTGTTTCGCTTTTACAAAGTTTTGTTGCTTTTTGACCTTATTTCTGTCATTAAGGTCTAATTTTGCTGCGGTATAACGAGGAGGAATTGCTCCTAAATTGTTATTTTTGTAAAATAACCAAGGAAAACACTAAAAGCAACCGAACTATGAAAAAAAGAGAATACTTGCCATACGAGTCTCCGCAGACCACCGTTGTGGAACTCAAAATGGACAGTGCCTTGCTGCAAGCCAGTGTGCAGGATTACATTGAGGGAGGGAACGAAACGTGGGTGACCCCCGGGGAAGAAGACGGGATATTTTTCTAGGAGGGTAGAGCTATGAGAAAGATTTGTTATGCACCTTGGGCCGTCCTTCTGATGACCGGCCTCATCGGCCTCTCCTGCAGCCGCCTGGACGAAATCCCCCAGAACGAGGCTCCGGAAACCCCGGAAAAGACATTCTACACCCTCATCATCAAGGCCGACAAGGAGGCCCCTACCAAAGCTTTGGAAGATATGGGAACCACCCTGAAGTCCACCTGGACGGCAGGGGATGAAGTGACCGTTTACGGCCCCGGCAACCAGATCCTGGGAACCCTTACCGCCTCCACCGGCGGCTCCGGCTCCACCACTTTGGAGGGAGATTTGACGGAAGCTCCCAAGGTGGGAGATGTCCTCACGTTGAAGCTCCGCTCAGACAGCTATCTTACCCAGAAAGGAACGCTGGATTATATCGCCGCCAATTGTGACTATGCCCTTGCAACGGCTACGGTAGAGACGGTTTCGGGGAAGCAAATAACCACCACCCCCGCCTCGTTTGTGAGCCAGCAGGCCATTGTGAAGCTCACCATCCAGGACGCCGGAGGAAATGCCCTTGCCGTTTCTCAGCTGCTGCTGAACAGCGGCGGCAGAACCTATACCGTCACTCCGGATTCGGCCATCAGCACCGTGTATGTGGCTCTTTCGGCCTTCTCCAACCAAACCGTTACCCTGTCCGCCACGACGGGGACCTCTTATTACGACCTTTCCAAGGCAGATGTCACTTTTGAAAACGGCAAGTTCTACACCATTACGGCCCGGCTCGGAAAGCAGCCGGTGAGTAGCATTACAATGGATGGAGGCGCTGTGAAATTCCTCTACGGCGGCACCCCGGCCAGCGAGGCCCTCTGATGAACTTAACTTAAGATGAAAAACAGTATGAAAAAGATACAATTCCTGTTGGCGGCACTCCTTTTGGTGATGGGTGCCCAGCGCGCTTTTGCCTATAATTATGAAGGATTAGGGACAGAGGACGATCCGTATCTGATCAAGTCTGCGTCAGAGTGGACGCAGTTGTATAAGGATTGCTGGTATAATTCCTTTGAGGGCAAATACTTCAGGCTTGTGGCCGATATTTCGGTAATTGATGATTATTATAACGATAACGTGATAGGCTGGTCTGCCAGTTATCCTTTTAGAGGTGTTTTTGACGGGGATGGCCACACCCTCACTTTTAAAAGTATGGCCGGTGAACAAGGCACCGGTAGTAAGATTTTGGAGTATATGGCTCCATTCCGCTACGTGGGAGACGGCGCCGTTATCCAAAACCTGCATGTCGTAGGAATAGTACAAACATACAAGCGGTATCTGGCCGGTCTGGTGGCGCGGGCCAGCAAAAAGGTCGTTATCCGCAATTGCTGGGTAAGTACCCATGTAGATACTACCGGTCCCAGAGATTATAAGGATGCGTACAACGGGGGTATTGTAGCAGAGGCACTCGGCCCGGATTCTGACTTGACTTTGGAGAATTGCCTTTTCGATGGAAAGATGTCCGAAAAGGACTGGGTAGACTATAGTGGCGGCCTGGTGGGAAAGGCCGACGGAAAAGTCACCCTCAGAAACTGCCTTTTTAAACCTTCAGAGGTGGATGTGACCACAACCCATTGTGCTACGCTTGTGCGGGTGGGATCCTCGGGTTCGCTCACTTTGGACAACTGCTACTATGTCACTCCTATGGGTGAACAAGAACAACAGGGAACCGATGCTTCTACTTGGCGACCCTACGAACTGAGAGACGCTTTAGGAAAGCAGCAGTGGTACGTGGTTGGGGAAGATGTCTTTCCAATTCTGTTTGACCTGGCTTCTTTCAAAGGTGATGGAACGGAGGACTCTCCTTATTTGATAGCTTCCATTGAAAACTGGAATTATCTGATGTATCAGGTCTCTTCGGGATACTACTATTCCGATAAGCATTTCCGGCTGACCAACAATGTGAAGATTCACAAGATGATAGGAAAGTATGACGGGGACGGTGAAGGCCAGCAAAAACCTTTCAGCGGCACCTTGGATGGAAATGGAAAAACCTTGACCCTGGATCTTGATGGCAGCGGCAATTATATAGCACCCTTTGCCTGCATCAAGAATGCCACCATCAAGAACCTGGTCCTGGCCGGAAGCGTAAAGACTTCCGGGATGCGTCCCGCTGGCATAGCCAGTTTTGTGATGGGTGACCAAAACCTTATTGAGAACTGTAAGACCAGCTCTATCGGCATTAGTTCCACATACAATGCGGACGTCGATGCGGGCGCTTTCGTGGGCAGGGTCAATGCCAATGCGCATCTCACTATCAAAGGCTGTTGCCTGGAAGGTACTATCAGGTATAACTCCGGCTACGAAGGCGGCGGCTTTGTGGGCTTTGCGCAGGCTGGGGCCCACGTTACAGTTCAAGACTGCGTTTTTGGAATGGTCTTGCTACTGTCTACCAAGGGAAAACCGGAGAGCGATGTGTACAGTGAGCAGTATTACCTGTTTGTGGGAGGAAGTGAAGATGCAACCGTTAACATTACCAACTGCTATTATATGCCCTCCTTTATTCTGAACCCGTTGCTGAAAAATGGCTCTGTGAAAGCTCAGGGTATGAGGCAGTACAACATTGGTGGCAGTGACGGCGTTACGGTTAAACTGGATGGGGCGGAAACCGTTTACAACGTTTCCAAAATCACCGCTTATTCTGGGAATTACGGCATAAAAACCGATATCTTCTCATGGCCGTGGGGCGCAGAGGATAAGGATGTGAAACTGCTCCTTAGTAATCCCACGCCTGTAAAATACTATTCTGCCAATCACGGGACCCTTACCGGTACTGAATATAGCGGTGATAATGACCACTACACCCTCAACATGAGCAAAGAAACGCTTGATTCGGACGTCACTATCGTGTACATCTCGGCTGACGGAGTGTTGTATTTGCAGGATAGTGACAGCAGCGCCGATATCATTACCAAGGAAGACGGGAAAACGCATACCGTGGTGCTGGGCCGCAAATTAAAAGGTAACGTATGGAACAGCTTCTGCGCTCCGTTTGCCATCAGTGAGACGATGGTTACCAGCGTCTTTGGTACCGGCGTGGTTGTCAAGAAGTTAACAGGCTCGTCCTTAGAGAATGGCGCCCTTTCGTTCACTTTCGAGGCGGCAACCTCCATTGAGGCCGGAAAACCCTACATCATAAAGCCTTTGGCCGATGTGGAGAATCCCCGGTTTGGAGATGTGGTCATTGACAAGAACACCACTACGACCGAAACCACAGCCGTGAAATTCATTCCCGCCATCAACCCCGTCAGCTTTACGCCCCGGGACAAGAACATCCTCTTCTTCACCGGTGACGGCTCCATGTCCTTCCCGGCCGATGACAGTGTCCTGAAGGGCTTTCGCGCCTATATCCAACTTAAATAAATAAACGGTATTAAACGAAAAAAACCAGGCTTTTCAGCCTGGTTTTTTTGTGCGGATGAGAAGAGTCGAACTTCCACGGGCTAATGCCCACCACCCCCTCAAAGTGGCGTGTCTACCATTTCACCACATCCGCAAGAGTTTGGGACTGCAAAGATAAGACACATTTTTGAAATCCCAAAACTTTTGAGCAAATATTTACAATCCGCGTATAAACTGGGCCCGGGAAGGTGCGCCGTCAAAGTGCATAAGGCATCCGTCCTTCTTGCCTTCATTGTTGTAAACAATCATAGACAGACGGCCAAACAGGTAGTCCCAACCGGTAGTGGTACCCATTGCCTTGTAAGTAATGGCGCCCAGGCTTTCGAAGGAGCAGCGGTAGCCCTCGCGCTCGGTACGGGTGCCGGTAATGATGACATCCCAGTCGGCGTGCTCTTCCTCGTTCAGTTTTGTGGCCGACATAGTGAAGACGGTCTGGTAGGACTTGTCGTCAAAAGCGAAGGGTCCTTTGAAATTGAGATGCCAGACATTCTCTTCGGCCTGTACAATCTGCATTCCGGTGAAGCGGCTGGCCCAGGTGATTTCCGTCTTACCCATCTGGCAGGCAATCTCAAGGTCTTCCAGGGCTCCGGCTATGAGGTCGTCGGCTATATGCATCATATATTCTCCTCCAGGAGAGTAGTAGTAATAGTCGTAGTCTCCTCCAACAATGTCAGCGCCTTTTGAGCAGGAACTCAGAGCCAGCACGGCGGCGGCAAACAGATATATGATCTTTTTCATAACTCTCATCTTTTAAAATCTGAAACCAATTCCAATTCGGCCTCCTTTGACCACGCTGCCATAGACCAGCTCTGCGGTGCCGTAAACGCGCTGACCGGCCCACTCGCAACCGATGGGGACCAGATCATAGGCAAAGCGGGTAGCGTACTTAGGGGCAACGGAAACGCCCAGAGCCACCTTTCCGTAAAGACGGAAATGGGCCGAACTGGGTATACGCATCTTGACCTCCGGAAGGAAGCTGAACATATTGCGCATATAGGTATCATAATTACTGTCAATCCGGGTCAGGGTCCTGACTTCCAGACTGTTGTAATGAAGCTGGGCGCCCACGCTAAGCCATTTGAGCACGGCGTAATTGTAATCCAGCGTGAAGACCGGGCCTGTGGAAATCTGAGTCTGAGGCTCATACAGGGCGTAGAGGTCCGAGGAATAGTCCGGCGCCACCTTGTAGTTTAAGAACTGGGAATTGTAACCACCAATGAACAGGTTCAATTCGTGGGGACGTTCCTGGGCTGCAGCGGTGCCGCAAAACACCAGGACAGATAGGGTAATCAATAACTTTTTCATAGCATTAATAAGATGCAGGGAAGGGCCGATTCGTGGCATCTGCAAAAAAAATATCGTAGATAAAAATATTTTTGCTATCTTTGCGAGCTTTCACGAGTTGGGAGCAATACGCAAATTATTAATTATTTAAAACAACAGATTCACAATGGCTGTTAAAATCAGACTTCAGCGCCACGGTAAGAAGAATTTCGCATTCTTCCACATTGTTGTGGCCGATTCCCGCGCACCGCGCGACGGTAAGTTCATCGAGCAGATTGGATCCTACAACCCCAACACCAACCCTGCTACCATCGTTCTGGATGGTGACAAGGCTCTGGCTTGGCTCAAGGTAGGTGCCCAGCCCACGCTGGTTGCTCGCCGCATTCTCTCCTACGAAGGTGTTCTCCTTCGCAAGCACCTGTCCGAGGGTGTTGTCAAGGGTGCCCTGACCGAGGCCCAGGCCGACGCCAAATTCGCCGCTTGGAAAGAGGAGCGCGACAAGAAGATCGCCGACAAGAAGGCCGGCATCAAGAACGAGGAGATTGCTAAGGCTAAGGCCGCCAAGGCCGCCGAGGTAGAGGTGAACGAAGCCCGTGCCAAGGCCATCGCCGCCAAGAAGGCAGAGGCCGAAGAAGCTGCCCGCAAGGCTGCTGAGGAAGCTGCCGCTGAGGCTGCTCCCGCCGCCGAGGAAGCTCCTGCCGCCGAAGAGGCCGCTGCAGAACCCGCCGAGGCTCCCGCCGCAGAGTAAAATGCTCCGCATTGGCAAGGTTCTCAAGTCCAACGGGACGGATGGAGGGCTCATTCTGAGCTTCTTCGACATCTTACCCGAGGATATTGACCTTCAGGAACCGGTATTCATCGAATTCGATGGATTACCGGTTCCTTTCTATTTTGAATCTTTCACCCCCAAGGGCAGCAACCGCGCACTGGTGCAGATTACCGGAGTCCGCAACCTCAAGGACGCCGATGAACTCACCGGAGCCGACGTGTATGCAGACTACTTTGAGGAAGACGAAGCGGAAGGCTTCACCGGCTGGGCCGTCCTGAACGAGGATGGCGTAAAGGTTGGAGAGGTCTTTGACTTTGAGGACATTCCCGGCAACACCTGCCTCTGGGTCAAACGTCCCGACGGAACCGAGGTTCTCCTCCCCTTCCACCAAGATCTCGTTGTTTCCGTAGACGAAAAAAAGCATATCCTGACCCTCATCATCCCCGAGGGCATCCTTGACTTATAACCAACTTAGCACACATTATGAAACGCTTGTCCCTTTTCCTGGTTCTTGCGCTTGCTGCAGCTTGCGGCACCCCCACCACCCCTGATGTTAAACTTACCCGCTGGCAGATGCAGCAGGCCGGCAGCTCCACCGTTTATGACGTAAAAGTCCCCACCACGGTGGCCGGCGCCCTCAATGCCGCCGGAGAATTTGGCGAGAACCCGCTGGACGAGCTCAACTTCTTTGACCTGGACAAAACCCAGTTTGACAGCACCTGGACCTTCACCACGGAATTCGAAGGCCGGGAAGGCTATCAGATCCTCAAGATGGGCGGCATTGGCTATTCGGCCGATATCGTACTCAACGGCACCCTGGTAGCCAGCGCAGACACCACGCTGGGCGTATTCTCCGTACGCGAATGGGATGTTACCCCGCTGGTGCAGAAGCACAACAAGCTGGAGGTTCGTACGCACAAGTCCCCCTGGGGCAGCCTCAACCACGGCTTCGTGGACTGGAATCCGCACGCCCTGGACGAGTTTATGGGCATTGTGGCCCCGGTCACGCTCATCAACACCCCGGACGTGGAAATCCAGGATGTATATGTAAAGCCTGAACTTTCCGAAGACCTGACCCAGGCTGCCATTGTGGTTACCACCACCCTGGTCAACCGCAGCAGCAAGGCCGTAAGCGGTATGCTCAGAGGCCGGTACGAGGGCGGCCGTTTCTACCAGAACGTTTCCCTGCAGCCCGGACAGACCGTGACCGTGCAGAAGCGTGAGAAAGTGGAGAGCCCCCGCATCTGGTGGACCTATGATATGGGAACCCCGGAACTCTATCACCTGGAGATGTCCTTTGGAAAATCCCATAAGAAAGATGTCCGCTTCGGCCTCCGCAGCATAACCGGAGACCTGGATTCGCTGGGACACCGTCAGTTTGTGCTCAACGGCCAGAAGATCCTTTTCAAGGCCGCCGGCTGGACGGACGATATGTTTATGCAGGACACCCCTGAAAGCATCCTCAATCAGCTTAAGCTGGTCCGCAATATGGGCCTCAACGGCATCCGCTTTGAGAACATCTGGGGCCTGGACGACACCGTGTACGACTACTGCGACTCCCTGGGCATCCTCAACCTCGTGGGCTGGAGCTGCCTGTGGGAATGGCCCGGTCAGTGCGGTCTTCCCGGAGACCCCAAGTACGGCTGCATTATGGGTGAAGAACTGGAAGACCTGGCCGTCCGCTACTTCCACGACCAACTCATCCGCCTGCGCAACCATCCGGCCATCATCGGCTGGCTCACCGGCTCCGATATGCTTCCCAACCCTACCCTGGAAGCACGATACCTGGAGCTTTACAACAACCTGGAATATCGGCCCTATATCTGCTCTGCAGCCAATCGCACCAGCACCCTCTCCGGCCCTTCCGGCACCAAGATGGAAGGCCCTTACGAGTATGTGGCTCCGGATTACTGGTACATTGACAAGCGTCTGGGCGGCGCCTACGGTTTCAACACCGAGACCGGCATTGGTATGAACATCCCCCAGATGGAGAACGTGCGCCGAATGATTGGCGAGGAGAACCTCTGGCCCGTCACCGGTGAGGTCTGGAGCAAGCACTGCGTAAGAGGAAAGCAGATGAACCCTTCCACTATGCTGGGTGTGATTGCCGGCGAGTACGGTGCCGCCAACGATGTGGAGGACTTCGTGCGCAAGGCCCAGGCAGCCGACTACGACGGCACCCGCGCTATGTTCGAGGCCTTCCGCTGCCACATTGACCACGCCACCGGCATTGTCCAGTGGATGCTCAACAGCGCCTGGCCGTCCCTCTACTGGCAGCTCTACGACTGGTATATGGCCCCTACCGCCGGCTACTACGGTACCCAGGCAGCCCTGGCCCCCTACCAGCTCATCTATAACTACGGAGAGCACGCCGTATACGCCGTGAACGACGCCATGCCGGCCGCCGTATACGATGCCACGATGCGGGTCTTCGGCCCGGATTCCAAGCTCATCCGCACGGAAGAGGCTACCGCCCAGATGAACCCCCGCAAACCCTTCAAGTTGTTTGAGGACATCGAAGGCCCCTGCTTCCTGGATCTGGAACTCAAGCTGGGAGACGAGGACACCGTGGCCCACAACTTCTATTGCATCCCCGCCAAGGACAATGTCTACGACTGGGAAAAGAGCAACTGGTTCATCTCCCCCATCAAGGAATACGGTGACCTCTCGTTTGTGACCGCCCTGCCGGAAGCCAAGCTCTCCATGGAGGTAGCACAGGCCCCGGAAGGCTTCTTCGTGACCCTCACCAATAACTCCGAAGTCATTGCCTACCAGAACATCCTCAAGGCACTGGACGAAAAAGGACAGCTGATTCCAGCCGTCCTTTGGTCCGATAATTTCTTTGCGCTTATTCCGGGAGAGAGCCGTACCGTTCTGTGCACCGTGCCCGAAGGCTACCAGGTGGCCCAGTGGGGCTTCTCCGGTTGGAACGGAGTTCTCTAGTCTAATCCTCCGTTTACGGCATATTCGGCCTTTACTTCCTCGTAAAAGGCCGCTTCTGCCGTTTGGACATAAGGGGCCAGCCACAGGAAGCCGATACCGCAGGTGATAACGCAGAGGATGGCCCAGCCAATGAAGCTCAGGTACAGCCAGAAGAGGTCAAACTTGTGACCCTTCATCATCATACGGCTGCGGTGAATGGCTTCGACGGGAGTGAGCTCCGGATATTCGTCCAGGATAAAGGGCGTCATAGCGTAGGAGAAAGCCTTGACAATGCCGGGGATGATGAAAAGGAGGCTCCAGAAGAAGGTCAGGAGGCTCATCCAGACCATACCTCCAATCTTGCGCCAATAGTTGCTGAAGTTGAACGTGTTACCAATGATATTGGTATCCAGATTGACCAGCAGCTTGCGGAAGGCATTGATAAATCCCACTTCCAGAGGAAGGAGCAGAAAGATTTCCACCAGAAGGTAAAGGGACGAAGTACCGTTGGACTGCCTCTGAAGGTCTGCGAACTCCGGATCCGAGGCCATGGAAACCATATCCGAAACAGAGGTGTAGGAATAGCCCTCCATAAAGTTCTGGAGCTGGTAAGAAGTGTAAACGGCGGGGCTGGAGAAGAACACTGCAATTAAAGCAATGACCAGAGTGGCCAGCACAGCCTTACCCCAATTTCCGCGCAGGGCGGTCAGGGCCGAGTCCTTAAAATAGGTGTTGCTTTTCATCTTTCTGTATATTTTTATTGACAAATATACACTTTTTTCGGATATTTGTATGAATAAACACTATTAAGCTATGACTCTCATCATCGTTATCGCCATTGTCGCCATTCTGGTTTTATGGGTCATTTCTGTCCAGAACAGACTCGTCAAGAGCGACGAACTTTGCAACAACGCCCTCAAGCAAATCAACGTACAGCAAGTAAGCCGTTACGACGCCTTGCAGGCCCTGGTCAAGCTCACCCGCGAGTATGCCTCCTATGAGGCCGATACCCTCCAGAAGGTTGTCGATGCCCGTAAGATCACCTCTTCGCCCGCTCCTACCCCGGCCGAGATTGACGCCAACGAGCAGGCCCTGAAGGAGATTTCGGCCAAACTCATTGCCGTGGCCGAAGCCTACCCCGACCTCAAGGCCAACCAGAACTACCAGCAGACTATGCAGAGCATCCAGACCTACGAAGAGAACGTACGCCTGGCCCGAATGACCTTCAACGATACCGTAACCCGCTTCAACCAGCAGGTGCGCGTGTTCCCGGCTTCCCTCATTGCCGGTATGCTGGGCTTCTCCAAGAGAGATTATCTGGCAGAAGATACCACCAAGAAAGATTACCCTGCAATTTAACGATGTTGAAGCATCTGTTTCTGACTGTATGCGCGGCTGTGCTCTCCTGGAGTGCGGCCGCTCAAGTTGTGCTGGAAATCCGGGACGTGGATACCCGGGTTCAGGTGGAGCAGGACGGATCGGCCTGGGTAACCCAGGTTTGGGACGCCAAGGTAAGCTCTTCCGGCACAGAGTTTTATATCCCGGTGGACAACCTGGGCCGAATGACCATTGGACAACTGTCCGTATGGGAGAACGGCCAGGAGTTTGAGAACCGCGGAGAAGGCTGGGACGTGGATCAGTCCCGCAGCTGGAAGACCCGCAAATGCGGCATTGTCCGCAAGCGCGGCGGCGTAGAGCTGTGCTGGGGTCTGGGAGAACCCGGAGACCACAAGTGGACCGTCCGCTTCCGCCTCACCGGCCTGGTGCAGTCCTATGACGACGCCGACGCCTTCAACTATATGTTCATCAACAAGGGGATGCGTCCGGCTCCGGAACACGCCCGCGTAACCATTGAACCCGCCTTTGACTGTCCCGTATGGACCCCGGAAAACACCCGCGTGTGGGCCTTCGGCTTCTATGGAGAAATCAATGTAGTGGACGGAAAGATAGTGGCCGAAACGTCCGAGAGTATGAGCTCCAGCAGCGGCGTCATCTGCCTGGTCAAGTTTGACAAGGGTTTCTTCTTCCCCTCGGTAGACAAGGGAGGTCCGGTGCAGGATCTCATTGACACAGCCCTGGAAGGCAGCTCCTACGGAGAGTCCGATGACGATATCTGGCCCCTTATTCTCTTTGGCATTGCCTTCGCGCTGCTGTTTGTCTTTGGCATTGGCGCGGTTATCTGGATTGCCGTTGCTTCGGCCCGCGGATACAAGTGGAAGACCTCCATCTTTGGCAAAAAGAAGATTGACGGCTGGTACCGCGACGTCCCGCTGGAAGGAGACCTGCTGGCTTCCTACTACCTGCTGTCCAAGGGCAACCGCTTTGGAATGTCGGTCCCGGCCAATAACATCATTGGCGCCCTCTTCCTCCGCTGGATTATGGAAGGGAAGCTGCAGGTGCAGCCGGATCCGATGTCCGAAAAACGGGTAAACCTTTATTTCAAGGCCGAAAACGGCTCCGAAGACGACGTGGAGAACGACGTCTTCCTCTGGGCCCGCACCGCCAGCGGAGACAACCTCCTGCTGGAAAAGGGCGAGTTTGAGAAGTGGAGCACCAAGAACTACAGGAAGATTACGGCCTGGCCCGAGCGTGCCAGCGCCCGCGGCAAAACGTGGTTCCGCAAGAAGGGCTACTTCAAGTCTGAAGGCACCTGCACGGAAAAGGGAGCCAGCGAGGCGTGCCATCTCATTGAGTTCCAGAACTTCCTCAAGGACTTCACCCTCATTGGAGAGCGTACCGCTCCCGAGGTGGGTCTGTGGAAAGAGTACCTGGTATTTGCCCAGCTCTTTGGCATAGCCGACAAAGTGGCCAAGCAGTTCAAGAAACTGTATCCGGCCGCCTTTGAGGAACTGGCCCAGCAGGCCGGACTCAACGGCCACACCTTCCTGTACGCTATGAACTGGACCAACCACATCAGCGCCCACGCCGTATCCAATGCTTCGGCCAAGGCCGGCAGCGTAAGCGGCGGAGGCGGTCACTCCTCCTTTGGCGGAGGTGGCGGCTTCTCCGGCGGCGGCTTCGGCGGTGGCGGCAGATAAACAACAAAAACTCCTGAGAATTCACTTCTGAGGAGTTTTTTTGTTGGCTAAATGATGTTTAACAAGTTCGTTTTAATACGGTCTAGCCTAACCGTGATGTTTAAATACGGGGCTTTTGGATTACACGGATGATTAAAGAGATAAAGTAAACAATAAGCCCGTAAAAGGTAGTGATTAAGGTTACTTTGAGGCCGCCGCAGATGACTGAGATGCTAATGTCGCCGAACATCTGGACAACGTCAAATACCTGAAGTAAACCCAGCAGTGTGGCAAATACACCCACCACCAGGCCGCCAATACCGATTTCCTTTACCCACTTGGGGGCCTTCCAAGCGGCAATCAGGAGCAGGATCAGGAAGATGGAGATGATGGTCATAAATCCCGCACCGCCTTCTACATAGAGACGGGCGATGGACATAGCCGGCCGCTCGATGACTTCCTGGTGCGAAACACCAAGAGAATCCACAACGTAGTAAATTTCTTCTTTCATGGCTTTATATGTTTTTTAGGTCTGGTGCAAAGTTACGGATTGCCGGGCCATATCTCCAAAGTTGAATCCCGCTCCAGCCCTGTCAAAACCCCTTGCAGGGCCTGAGCCCTTGCATTAGCGGCACTTTTTACCTATTTTTGTTCTGCCATGAAGGCCCTTTTGAGAATCGCATACTGGTTGCTGGCACTGGCCCTGGTTTCGGCCATCCTTACAAGCCTGGACTATACTTTGTCCCAGGCCATCCTGATTAGTATGATTTTTGGCCCGTGTGCCCTGGGACTGGAGTATCTTTTGCCCAAAGCCAAGACTCCCCTTAACAAGGTGTATCTTTCGCTGGCTTTCCTGGTGGGCGTGATTCTCCTTATTCTCATCCTTCACCAGTTTGTCTGGACCACCATCACCCAGGAGGGGTATCACCTGCCCAAGAAAGAGGTGCCTCCTATGCTCATCAATCCGGCTTTCCTGGGTGTCATCCTCGTTGTCCTGTCCCTTGGAGACTACCATTGGGGCCGATGGCTTTCCAAGCGTTACAAATGCCCCGACTGCGGCATCACCTTCTTCTCCGAGAGAAAGAGTGTCACGCTAAAGAGGGCCCAAATTGCGTATATCGAATCCAACGACACCGAGGTACGCGTAGTGAGCGTGACCGGGGAATCGTACCGGAACAAAACCGGCATTACCCAGTGGGAGAACCTTCTGGGAGACGGTTTCCTTCGTATCCACCGCTCCTATCTGGTGAATGTGGAACTAGCGTCTCTCACCGCTCCGGACACAGTGACCGTGGGCACAGTACAGCTCCCCGTGTCCCGCAAATACAAAGACGCTGCCGCGTCGCTTAAAAAGGATTAGTCTTCCTTAACCTGCTCCAGGCCCAACTGAATGTTCTGGATAAGGGCCGTGGAGGTATAAGTAGCACCGGAAACTGCATCCAACTGTGTCTCCTTGGCCTCCTTTACGGTTTTCCCCACCAGTTTTTCCAGCAGTCCGCTGTCCAGGACTTCCTGCAGATAACGCGGGCTCTCGTGATTGGGAAGGGCTTTAATCTTGGTAATGGTACCTTTATAGATAGAAATCTCCACCGGAGTGGTTCCGTTGTAGCCAATGATGGAAGCACCCAGCTCCGTGGTATTCACCTTAAGCGTATCCGGTCCCTTGGCAGCACTGGTGCCGCAAGAAGGAGTAACCACACTAACCGAAACAAGAAGGGCGCCGATCCCGGCCATCAACAAAAGTTTTTTCATAGCTATCCACAATTTTGGATTGCGAAGTTACATCTTTTTTCCCGAAAAAGGAATCATTATTTATAGGGACTCAAGGTATATTGTTCCCTACAGGGAGAGCCTCCTGAAGGTACGGACCTTCGGTCACTAATAATACGGAGCGAAGCGACAGGGCCATCAGGCCCGCACGCCGGCTTCTGCCGGCGAGCCCTCCCCCGAGGGGAGGGTTTGGGAGGGGGCAACGTGGAGGAAAGATCCGACTATCTAAACGAAAAAAAGGCTCTCGCGTAGCGAAAGCCTTTTTGAGTGGAGGTAGTCGGATTCGAATTAAAAATGCAAAGTCCTCCAGGAACCATTGTTTTAATGGTTTATATTGCGTATTTTTGCAAACGGAGTTGAATAACTCTACTCATTTTTGGGGCACTTTTGGGGCATTTTTGTAATATTTGTTATGGATATTAAACGCAGAATTTCCTTTAAGACACGAGCCATCGGGAAAGATAAGAATATCTTCCAGATTAGGATGAGAGTGTCATTCAATTCGCAAAGAATAGACTTCAAAACAGGGCATTCTATCCTGGACTTGGATTATTGGGACGATAGCACCGGCTTGGTAAAAGACAATTACCGAGGACCAAAAGGTGAGACCACTCTATCCATCAATAACAGTCTCCGGAATCTCCGCGATCAGATGGACACGGCATTCAAATACTATGAAGCCATGGACATCATTCCCACGCTGTCGCAAATCGAGAAGAAATACGAAGAGAGGTTGAATGGAGTTATCCCCAAGCGCCCGGAGCCCGAAAAGAAGAAGCGGGAGCAGAAGCCCAAGGAGCCGGACATGTTCGTTGTATTCGACGAATTCACCCAAAAGTGCGGTGAAAAGAATGCCTGGACCATCGCCACGTTCGAGAAGATGTCAGCGCTCAAAGCCGATTTACAGAACTTCGGTCCAAAAGTTAAACTCTCTGAACTGAACGAGGATGCCCTCACAAGATTTGTCGGCTATCTCCGAGATGAAAAGAAGGTTTTCCCAGCGAAAAAGAGGGAAAAAGATGAGGAAGAAAAGGCCGTACAAGTTGGCCTTAACAACACTACCATCAAGAAGAAAATAGAGTATCTCACCTGGTTCCTCCGTTGGGCCCGCGACGTGGGGTATCCTGTAAATCCCGCTTTCAAGGCCTTCAAACCCACTCTCAAGCAAACGCAGAACAAAGTCATTTACCTTACAAAAGAGGAACTGGCCCAAATCAGGGATCTGGACCTTAGTGCTGCACCTCGCCTGGAGCCCATCCGAGACATCTTCCTCTTCTGCTGCCTTACCAGCCTTCGCCACTCCGATGCCGACAACCTCCGCAAAACCGATGTTAAGGGCGACCACATTGAGGTAACTACAATCAAAACAGGTGACAGCGTGTCCATTAAACTGAACAAAACCGCCCAGGCCATCCTCGAGAAGTATAAGGATATCCCCCTCACTGGCAACCGGGCCCTTCCCAGCTACACCAACCAGGCCATGAACCGTAGCATCAAAGACCTCTGCCAACTTGCCGGCATCAACGAACTAATTCGCATTACCACTTATAAAGGTAACGTCCGCAAGGATGAGGTCCATCCCAAATGGGAGCTAGTAGGAACCCATACAGGAAGACGTACTTTTATTGTGCATGCGCTCTCTATGGGAATCTCCCCAAGCGTTGTTATGAAATGGACCGGGCATAGTGATTATAAAGCCATGAAGCCTTACATTGATATCGTAGACTCCGCCAAGGATGAGGCCATGGCCAAGTTCGATAATTTGTTATAGTCTCTAAGAGATTTCATATAATAACCCCATTCCTCCGCAAATCTTACCGCCATTTTACCACAAATGTTACCGCCAAATTGCCACAAATCTTACCGTCAATTTTTGCTGTAATATTTGGTACACAGAGATTCTTTTGTGTATTCCACTTTTTTTGTGCACAATATTGAGGATTAAAAGAATAATAGAACTATCTTTGTACATTCGATACTAGGAAGTGAATCCCTTTCTTATGAAAAAAATTGTATTGAAATACTGGTGGATACTACCACTTTTGCTATTCGTCTTTATGCTGGGACTAGCGTTGTTGTTCTCCACAGATCCAACCGTCTTTGAAGGCATTGTTGGCGTATTGCTCCTATTGGTGATTCTTTTACTTCCGTTATCTTGGGTGGTTTTACTCATAAACAAAAAATGGTGGCAAGGCCTTCTGTCATTCGGGCTTTCTATCTTAATTGTAATCCTGCTATGGATGCCATTGGTTATGGGCGCGATGATGGGGCCTGATGGCTTTGGTCGCAAACATCCTATTCCAGATGGATTGGAGTTTAATATACCGCTTGACCCCGATTCAGACAAAGGGGTATCCATTGATAGCCTTGACATTGAGACTTATCTTCAGGTGTGGAGTGAATTCCAAGGCGGTATCTATAACTACGATTTTTATTATCCAGCTCTACCTGCTGGAGAGGTTTTTCTTCGTTGCTACGAGGTATCGCAAAACATACCACTTTCAGAAGACCGACTGCCAGAGCGAAGCACCGTATCAGTGGGTGCTACATCATCATTCTCTAGAATAGTGACTCAAAAAGAGTTCAAAATCTACGAGGGAGACTGGGACGATTACTATGCTGCTCGAATTGAGGTTTGGTTCAGAGATGCAGAATCTAAGCAAGAAAAGAAACTGTGCGAAAAAGTTTACCGCGTTGAAGGGTGGATGAGGTGATTTGACATTATTTCGTGGTCAAATTTTGGGAATTCAAAAAGAAAGACCTTGTATAGTGCTTAATAATCAGCAACTTACAAGGTCTTTTTGTGCCTCGGGCGGGAACACTAACTTTTCGGCGGAAATAACTGACAATCAATAAAGTACAAAATTACGATTTGCTTTTACTGAAACTATACTGAAACATTTATGTCAGTTAGTGTCTTTCTGTGTCGTTAATTGTCTTCTCAAAGTCGTGAGTGATACTCATAAGTTGAACACATCCGGTGGTCAACTTCCGTTATAGTACGGATTGGATTCCAATATGCTAGGTGCGATTTTTGCAGGTCTATTCTTTGTGAAGTCTTTACAAATCATCATCTTTCAGGCTCTACTGCTCCTTCTGATTGCTTGCGGTCAGAGTCGACCTCGTGTAATTCAGCAAGAGGGTTTTACCCTCATCTACGATACGCTGAACGTAGATGTCAGCAAAGTGCTAAGTACGGATAAATCGTTACGTCTCCAGTTTGCGTTGCCTTTGGATGGTGGATACTTGTGTGCTTTTGAACAAGAAGGTCAGTGGCCGCAGCAGAGATATCTGCTTCGGGCAAACTCAAAAACGGGTCAAACTCATATTATTGATTTCCCTAACAAAAATCATCTTTCTTGGAGTTTTAAGACAAGGAACGGGGCGATTTATATGAAGTATCCCGAATGGTGCGATACCATGTGGCGTTTCGTGCCCGGAAGGGAGACCTGGGAAGATGTGTCTTCTGAAATGAACGTTGTTTATGAGGATGAAGACTACCGTGTCTATTGCAAGAGGATGAGATACTCACCATACCACACTTGGTTCATGGATAAACGGACGGGAGAGCAGTATTTCTTTCCGGTTGCTACGGGCCAGGTTCTTCGGTTCAATGGATATTTTTACTTTACGGATTCTGAACGCTTCCGTGGTCTAGCTAATCCAAAAGTAGGTTTCCTGTGTGATAGTTTGTCCTCTTATGAGGCAGCGTTGGCTGAGCCTTCCGGTATGATGCCGAGGTCCCTCCGGTCGCATCTTGGTGAGATGAAGCTAATAGGAAACATCTATGCCTTTGGAGAGGGAGATGACGGTTGGTATGGATGCGAGGGTTCACCGTATCCGCCTTCCGATACAATTTTCAATGCTTCTTTCCTTGCAAAGGAATCCCTGTATCAAATTGTTACTGATCCTGAAACATCGTGGATTGCACAGGTAACCACCGATGGACTAAAGCGAATTGTCAACTTGGGAAAACCCTATGATGCGTACCACATCGGCCAATCTATATTATTGTACTATGAAGACGATGGTCAGGATGCCGGTATCATTGAGTTGGGTGACACCCTTCATTTCCATCACCTGCGCATTTACTGACGAATACTCAAGGGTAAATGTCTCGGGTCTCAGAAGCGCGATAAAACTGACGAATAAATTCCCTGTTTATCAAAATGAATATGCCTCGACATTCCACTATCGGATTGTCGGGGCGTTGGAACAAAAAAAGGAGTATCTTTGTGACCCGAATTCATCAGGAGGTCATGAAAACGATTCTGCATACGGACAAGAGGCGTCTCTTTGGTTACATTGCCGGCATTGTTGCCGGTGTTTCTTATGGGACAAACCCGCTTTTTGGTAAGGCATTGATGGAGAGTGGAGTGCCCATTCTGGTCATGCTCTTTTTCCGTTATGCCTTCGCTGCCGGCTTTCTGGCGGTACTCATGGGTTTCAAAAAAGAATCCTTTCTGGCAAAGCGGCGAGAACTTGGCCTCCTGATTCTGCTTGGCATATTCTTCGCTGGTAGCAGCCTTACCCTCTTCTGCTCATACGAGTTCATCCCGTCCGGACTTGCAACAACGCTGATTTACCTGTACCCGGCAATTGTTGCACTGATAATGGTTTTTCTTCGAATCTACCCCAGTTGGCAGACATGGCTCGCCATCTCTGCAACCTTCGGTGGAATCCTGCTTCTTTCCACTCCGTCCGGGGATGTTCTGATTCGCATCCCGGGAATATTGCTTGCCATAGGATCGGCCCTGTTCTATTCCTTCTATCTGGTTATCGTGAACAGAAGCAAACGTATTCGGAACGTTTCGGAGCATACGCTCACTCTTTATTCGCTGGTCACGGGGGCTGTCCTGTTTGCAGCCATCCGCGCGGCCCAGGGCGGAAGTATGCTTGAAGGTATCGACACGCTCGGAGACTGGGGAAATCTCATCGGCCTGGCAATCATTCCCACGATGGTCTCCATGCTCACCATTGCTATTTCTTCCCGTTATATTGGTCCCACAAAGACGGCTGTCCTGGGCGTGTTTGAACCGCTTACGGCAATCCTGATAGGTACGCTTATGTTTGGAGAAACGCTAACCGCCAAGATGGCGACAGGAATAGCTGTCTGCGTAGCCGCCGTTGTGTTTATGATCGTAAAGCCTGGGAAATAACGTTTTCCCGAAAATTAAATCGGGTTCTATAGGGCCTTTAGAAAAATGATTACCTTTGAGAGTCAGATAAATCGCCGATTTATTTCCCATGTCGCAGGTCAGAGTCCTTTCCGTCGCAGGTCTGTATTTTTGGGCCGAACTGCGACGGAAATCTTGGACTCAGAGCATATAGCGTCGCAGGTCAGGTGTTTTTTGCAGACCTGCGACGATTTTGCGACCGACCGATAAATTCCTGTTTATCGGTCTCTTTGGTTCTTTGGTCTGAAAGAAAAAAGTGACCAAATGCGACCAAATTGGAGGATACAAAAAACAAGACTTTGTAAGTGCTTGAAAATGAATTTCGGAGGCCGAAAGCCGACCCAGGGGGTCTGGGGGATTAGGCCCCCAGTCTATCGAAGATATTAGGCGCAAAAAGAGCTGCGATGTCGCAGCTCTTTTTGTGCCTCGGG
>JAEEGJ010010273.1_pt1 | contig 24497 bp, 16 predicted proteins | sample 8958761 | NCBI WGS metagenome assembly JAEEGJ01 (sample SAMN16246546, study PRJNA631951) | gut metagenome | biome: gut microbiome; feature: rumen; material: RS-attached | host: Bos | place: Iran: Karaj | collected 2018-10 | reverse complement strand
TTGTAATGACCACTCCGTAAGTGGAGATGCCTACCAGTACTTGATTTCTCCTGAATTTGACGGACGGATGGCCATGTATGTGGAATTTGACTATGAGCGAGGTCCGATCGTTCAGCATGATTTATCCTTTCAGGTAGGCTATTCTACCCAAACCAATGACATTTCTTCTTTCACCTGGGATCCAGATGTTGTGGCAGGGTGGGGACATTTTGGGAAGACTTTTCCCAAAGGAACGAAATACGTGGCTGCCAGAGCGTGGACAACGAAGAGTTTCATGGATATCTATTTGGATAATTTCAACTTCACGGTCACGCCGGTCATTCTCACTTTATCGGATTGTACGGAACATGCTGCCAAGGTTTCCTGGGAAACGCCGCAGGGGGGCGAGCCCGTCACGGGATATGTTTATCAGTTTAAAGCAGCGGAGGCTTCGCAATGGTCGGCAGAAACTTCATTGTCCGCCTCCGCCACGAACGTCACGATCAGCGGCCTTTCCGCCCACACGGACTATCAGTTTCGTCTGAAAGCCATTTATGGCAGCAGTGAAAGCAATTATGCGAATCTCAGTTTTACCACGGCCGTTGAACTTCCCTACAGTTGCGGATTTGAAAATGGGATGGATGGTTGGAGCCAGGTCGTACATAGCTGGGAATTTACAGGGATATCTGATCAGACCAGTTACGAGGGTGCACGCTGTTACCGTTTTTATGGCGACGTCGCGACATCTCCGTCCCAATACCTGATTTCTCCGAGATTGCCCGGCGATTGTGCCGTGAAGATGTCATTCTACTACTTGAATGCGGTATACCCAAATACAGACCGTTTCCGGGTAGGCTATTCAACTACCGACAGCGATGTCGGTTCTTTCACTTGGAGCGACGAAATAACTGCGCAGGGGCATGACTGGGAGTTGTATGGAGATAACTTTCCTCAAGGGACCAAATACATTGCAATCCACTACCCGTCAGGTCAATCATTCTTCTTCGTCGATGATTTCAGTTTCGAAGTCTATTCTACCCTGGCAGGGCCGGCAGACCTTTCCGTGAGCACCCTCTCAGACAATGGCGTTTCGTTCTCTTGGTCGTGCTCCGCTTCGGGAGTCACGGGCTTTGCCTATCAATACAAGAAGAGAAATGACAACGCCTGGTCGTCTGAACAAAACCTGGATGGCAGTTCCCGTTCCGTCGCCCTGACCGGCCTGGAAACCAATACTACCTACGACTTCCGCATCAAAGCATGCTATGGCAGCAATGCGAGCAATTACGTGACCGCCCGTTTTACCACGGAGGGTTCGATTGAACCGTTGCCGCACTTCCAGGGTTTTGAAAACGGCATGGGTGGCTGGCGCATTGTGAACAGCAACGGCAATGCGGGAATCAAATCGTGGGAGCCGCGAGAAGGCAGCTATGACTTCGGCTTTGCCTTCGATCAAATCGAGAGTAATCCGCCCCAATATCTGATTTCCCCTCAATTGAACGTCAGTTCCGAGTCAATCCTGTCGTTTTACTACCAGAATAATGCGGACGCTACGACCGCGTATCGGACGCTTTTCTCTGTGGGATATTCTACTACGGATAAAAACCCCGAGGATTTCAGCTGGTCCGATGAAATATCCGTAGCCGTAGCGGCGGGGACCTGGCCTCGCTTCGTGCGACGACTGCCGCAAGGAACCAAATATGTAGCCATCAGATTAAGGGCTGGACAACCCTGGCTTTACCTGGACGACATCAGCATCACGCTCGTGGCCGATCCTGTGCTCACGGCTGCTACCGTACAAGGACAGAACAAGTACGTGGCGACATTCTTCGACGGGAATACAAGCTGGGTACTTCCGGAAGGAGCGACGGCCTATACGGCCGGACTGGACGGGGATGAATGGGTGTTTTATCGCATCGACGACAGAGACAGCCGTGTGATTCCCGCCGGTACGGCGGTGGTTATCCTGATGGATAAGACTTCCCAGGATACAGCTCCGACGAAGACGCTGGCTATGACGCCGACGACGGATTCCATCAACATCCAGCATTCCAACGACCTGTTGGGCTCCGATGCGCCTCAGGCCGTGACCGAGGGCAAGATCGGAGAACGTGCTGTCTATGTCCTGGGCATCCAAAACGGAACGTTGGGCTTCTATCCGTTCTCCGGAACGGAGATTCCTGCGGGAAAGGCGTATTATCTTAAATGACGGAGAAGATGAGCAAGAAACGGATCATTATCGCGCTGCTGGCAGGTGCCCTGGTTTGGGCCGGATGCCAGCCGGTAGAGGTAGAGAGCATCTCGGATATTTCGCCCAGGAAGCAGACCGGGCAGACCGATTCGGTGTGGACACTCACCATCCGGGCAGAAAAGACCGACAGCCCCCGGACGAAGGGCCTGGCCATCGATGGTACGGACGAGTCTTCCACGACAGTCCTGAAGTCCGCTTGGTTGAATGAAGAGAAAGTGTATGTGTATTTGGGCGACACGCAGATTGGTACGCTCGCGGTTAAGGTGGACGAGACGGATTTCCACCAGGCCACGTTGTCAGGAACGGTGACGACGGCTGGCATTACACCCGGAAGCACGCGGTTGACCCTGCTTACACCGTATACCCGCGATCAATGGACCTACGTCGGGCAGGCGGGTTTGCTTTTGGTAAACGATGGCGGTCCGAGCGGTCTGCGTAATTCTATCGCCGCGAGGTATCATATGGCGCAGGCGCAGGACGTGCTGGTCACGGAGGTATCAGACGGAAACCTGACCACGGAAAAAGCCGTCTTTGAAAACCAGCAGAGCATCTACCGCCTCAACTTCCGTTTCCAGAAAGGGGAATTGAAGACACCCATCACGGCCCGGGTCGTAACGATTACAGCCGGAAACGGCGGACTCTGGAAGGGCTGGAATATGGGAACGGGGCCGATTACGGTCAACTTGCTCAATCCTACGGCAGATCCGTTCTTTGTGGCGCTTCGGAATGAAGACACGCTCAACGAGGAAGACTTGCATTTCGAGGTCATAGCGACGGACGGCGTCACTTATCTGGGCAGCAAGACCATTCCTGCCCAGTACAAGCCTAACGGCACTTTTGTGAGTGCGAAGAATACTACGCTCACAAGCCGCCTGGGCGTAGCGGAAATCTCTTCAGGCAGCGTGTCGGAAGCACTGTAAGGGAAGAGACGTCAGAAGTCCGCCATCGGGTCGTCGTAGTCGTGGCCACCGAGAACGGTGCCGTCGCCGGCGTAGTGGATGATTTGGCTGGGGGAGCCGTCGGGTTTGTAGGAGGTGCAGCTGTGATTGCCGCGCGCTTCGTCGGGGAGCGCTTTGATGCGCTCGATTTCCGCGCTGAAATAGCTTTCTGCCATATTTCGGATCGCCCGTTCCGTGTTGGTCGGAGGACGGTGGTCGTAGCCGCCGTCCCGGTCGAGATAGTCCATCAGCTCGAATACCCGTCCGTCGGAATACTCGAGGATGGCGATCCAGCGCGGGCGGGACTTGTCTTCTTCCGAGAGTTTCTCTCCGCAGTAGGAGCAGGCGTCGATCTGGCGCAGGTCCTTGTCCAGCTTTTCGAGCAGTTGCGGGTCACCACAGTAGTAATTCCATCCCTGGAAAGATCCCATTGTGCGGAAATACACGGAATTCCGTTCTTCTTTCTTGAAGGAGAACACTTCCGTGCCTTTGTCCGAGTGCAGTTCGAAGCGGAAGGCATTCAAGACGGCGTCCTGTGCCAGTTCCATGTTCCGCCAGGGCGCAAAGAGCTCCTCCACTTTATGGAACGCTTCCTTGGCGCCTGTGGGCATGGCCTCGTAGCCGCCGCTGCGGACACGCTTTCCATCGGAATACTTCAGCGAAAAGTCCCAGGTGTCGCCGTCCTTGATGTCGAACATCGGCTTGTAGCGTTCTTTGTAATGGTCCATCCTGTATTCCCGGACAAGGGCTTCGAGCGAATCCATCACGGCTGCATCGGCCAGGAAAACGCGGTCGCGGTCGTCACCGAGTTCCACGGTGATGCGCACCTTTCCGTCGCTGAGCCTTTCGGCCCGGTAACCCCGGTTGGTGAAACCGCGATAGCCGTGTGTGGCTGTGTAATAGAAGGATTCGAGGCGGCGCGGTCCATCGGGGACAGGTTGTACCAAAGGGTCGGGTGTCGGCGTCGCCGGCCGGCATCCGAGAAAAGAAAGCAGCGACATCAGGAAAAGGAATTTGGTCATGGTGGGCATCAGTCGCGTTTTTCCAGCTGTTGGATCGCGTCCTTGAAACCTTGCTCCGTCGAGTGGCGGAGGTCCATTTCCGAAATCGACGGAACGTCCTGCCGCCAGTCCTCTTCCGGCGTGCGGTCAAGGTAATCCATCGTTTCGATCTTCTGGCCGTTCGCGTATTCGGCCTTCAGGATCCAGCGGGGGCGGGAGGTGTCTTCTTCCGTCAGGCTTTCACCGGTATAGGAAGCCATGTGGTTCCAGCGGATTTCGTTGGCGAGCCGTTTGGGCAGGAAATCGTCGAATCCTTCATACTGCTGGCCCTTGGCCTGGCCGTAAGGCTGGACGAAAGCCGAGCCGCTCTCGCCCTTCTGTTCGTAGGTATAGATTTCCGAACCTTCCGCATCGTGGAATTCGTAGCGGAAAGAAATGAGGGCGATCTCTTCCGCCGGCTCTTGATAGAGCCAGCGGGAGAGGATGCCTTCAGCTTTGCCGATTCCCGCGGCGCCTTTCGGCGGATAGGCCATGTATCCGCCGCAGGAGGTCGATTTTCCGTCGGTAAAGACGAGCTCCATCGACCAGGAATCTCCGTCCAGGATCTCCATCTTCGGTTCGTAATGCCCCTTGAAGCGGTCCATCCGGTATTCGCGGACCAGCGCTTCGAGCGAATCCATCAGCGCCCCTTCTGTCAGGTAGACGCGGTCGCGGTCGTTGCCCACCAGCACGGTAACGCGGGCCTGGCCGTCTTCCAGCCGTTCAGCCCTATAGCCGATGTTGCTGTAGGCGTGGTAGCCGTGGGAGGCGCTGTAGTAGAGCGACTGCAGATGGACGTCGCGGTCCAGTCCCGGGGCAGGATCCTTTTGCCCGCATCCCAGGAAGGAGAGCAGTGACATAACAATCAGAAGATGGATCACGTAACGCATAAATTACTTGTTGTTGTCGCGACGAGGGCCACGGTTGCCGTCGCGGCGCGGGCCGCGGTTGCCACCGTCCTTGCTGTCACGGCGCGGGCCGTTACCACCTTCGCGGCGCGGACCGTTGCCGCCTTCACGGCGCGGACGACGCTGTTCCGGTTCCACATAGCCTTCCGGTTTCTCGGTCAGCGCGCGCATCGAGAGGCGCATCTTGCCGGCCTTCGGGTCGTATTCGAGGAGCTTGACATCGACTTCGTCGCCGACGGCCAGGACGTCCTCGACCTTCTCGGTCTTGTTCCAGGCGATCTCAGAGACGTGCAGCAGGCCTTCCTTGCCCGGCATGATCTCGATGAAGGCGCCGAACTCGAGGATCGAGACGACCTTGCCGTGATAGACCTGGCCGACTTCGGGGACGGCGCAGATACCCTTGATCCAGTCGAGGGCCTTCTGCATGTTGTCGGCGTTGTCGGAAGCGATGTCCACCACACCTTCGGTGAGGTTGGTACCCGGGATCGGCTCTTCGTCGATGTTGATGACGGTACCGGTTTCCTTCTGGATCTTCTGGATGGTCTCACCGCCCTTGCCGATGACGGCGCCGATGAATTCGGCGGCGATGCGGATCTGGACGATGCGCGGCACGAACGGCTTGTAGTCGGCACGCGGCTCGGGAATCACCTTGAGCATTTCGCCCATGATGTGCATACGGCCCTGGCGAGCCTGCTCGAGGGCTTTCTCCAGTACGTCGTAGCTCAGGCCGTCGACCTTGATGTCCATCTGGGTGGCGGTGATGCCGTCTTTGGTACCGGTGACCTTGAAGTCCATGTCGCCGAGGTGGTCCTCATCGCCGAGGATGTCGGTCAGGATGGCGTAGCGGTCGTTCGGGTGTTCGGCGTCGGTGATCAGGCCCATGGCCACACCGGCGACCGGCTTGCGGATCTTCACGCCGGCGTCCATCAGGGCGAGGCAGCCGCCGCAGACCGAAGCCATGGACGAGGAACCGTTCGACTCGAGGATGTCGGAGACCACGCGCACGGCGTAGGGATTCTCCGGGGCAAGCGGCATGACGGCCTTGAGGGCGCGCATGGCCAGGTTGCCGTGGCCGATCTCGCGGCGGCCCGTGGCGCGCTGCGGCTTGGCTTCACCCGTTGCGAACGGCGGGAAGTTGTAGTGGAGCACGAACTGCTGGTCGTCCTGGATCAGCACTTCGTCCTGTTCCTTCATATCGAGCTTGGTACCGAGGGTCACGGTCGCGAGAGACTGGGTCTCGCCGCGGGTGAAGATGGCGGAGCCGTGGGCGCAGGGCAGGTAGTCCACTTCGCACCAGATCGGGCGCACCTGGTCGGTGGCGCGGCCGTCGAGACGGCGGCCTTCGTCAAGGACGAGGTTGCGCATGGCTTCCTTCTCCACGTCGTGGTAGTAGCGCTCCACGAGCGGGGTCTTCTCCTCGAGTTCCTCTTCCGGGATGGTGGCCAGGAAATCGGCCTTGATGGCTTCGAAAGCGTCGGCGCGCTCGTGCTTGGGCAGCGCAGCCTTGGCGGTCTCGTAGCAGCGGGCGTAGCAGGCTTCGTGGACCGCTTTCTTGAGCTCTTCGTCCTCGACGTCGTGCGGATAGTCGCGCTTGTTCACATCGGTGCCCAGTTCGTGCATCAGTTCCTTCTGCACGCGGCAGTGCTTCTTGATTTCTTCGTGGGCGAACTTGATGGCCTCGAGCATGTCGTGCTCGGAGACTTCCTTCATTTCACCCTCGACCATCATGATGTTCTCCTCGGTGGCGGCGACCATCAGTTCGAGGTCGGCGCGCTCCGTATCCTTGAAGCCGGGGTTGATGACGAACTGGCCGTCAATGCGGGCCACGCGGACTTCGGAGATAGGACCCTGGAACGGCAGGTCGCTCGAGGCCAGTGCGGCCGATGCGGCCAGGCCCGCCAGGGCGTCGGGCTGGATATCTTTTTCTGCTGAGATCAGCATCACGTTGACAAACACTTCCAGGTGGAAGTCGTCGGGCCAGAGCGGACGGATGGGGCGGTCCACCAGACGGGAGATCAGGATCTCATAGTCGTCGGGACGGCTTTCTCTCTTGAGGAATCCGCCGGGGAAGCGGCCCGCGGCGTAATATTTCTCCCGGTAATCAACCTGGAGCGGAAGGAAATCCGTTCCTTCCTTGACTTCTGTAGCAGCGGTTACGGTCGCAAGCAGCATCGTGCCGCCCATCTTCACGACCGCCGAGCCGTCGGCCTGCTTGGCAAGCTTACCGGTCTCGATTTCGATTGTCCGACCGTCGGACAATTCAATGATTTTCTTGATAACGTTCATATTGTAACCTTAGTGTGTCTTCATACAAAAAAGGCCGCTGCATACGGCGGCCTTCATCTTTTCCCTGGAGATTATTTGCGGAGGCCCAGGGCCTTCACGATCTCGCGGTATCTCTCAATGTCCTTCTCTTTCAGGTAATCGAGGAGCTGACGGCGCTTACCTACAAGGCGGAGAAGGGCGCGCTGCGTATTGTGGTCCTTCTTGTTGGCCTTCAGGTGCTCGGTCAGATGAGCGATACGGTAGGAAAACAAAGCAACCTGACTCTCAGGCGAGCCGGTGTCAACATTAGACTTCCCGTATTTGCCGAAAATCTCTTGCTTCTTGTCTGCGTTCAAATACTCTGACATAATGCAAAAAATTGTTAAGGGCTGCAAAGGTAAGGATATTTTTTAACTCTGCAACTTTTTATTCCACAATTATTTTGCAAGGGCGCTCAGCCGTTCGTAGAGTTTGTCCAGGCCGGTGAGCAGTTCGGCGCCGACGCGGTTGTAATAGGCGCGGGCCTTCACGTCCGCTGCCGGGTGGTTCACTTTGTCGAACAGATCGTCAGCCATATCGCTCGCCTCGTTGATCAGGGTCTCCACTTGTCCGAGCTCTTTTTCAGGGTGCAACATAGCGAACAGCAGGCAATCTTCCACGAAGTCGCCGATCAGGAATTCGATATCCTTCTTGATGTCACGGAGATTCATAAAAATGTATCCTTTAGTTTATAACGGCGCAAAGATAGCGATTTTTATTTGAATAGCATCTGATTCTTCCTTTCTTTTTCGCTGCAACGGACGCAGCTGACTATCAGTTTCTTACGCAAGATGATCCCCTTTAAAACGAAGGGAATCACTTTATGTAAACTCTTGACAATCAGTTGTGTCCGTTGCAGCGAAACAATTCGGTTCAGGCCGGTAGCTGTTCAATCTCACACAGACCGTCCCTGTTGCCGACAACGAAGGGTACAGGCGGATTGTTTCCTTGTACGAGATTGTTGAGGTAAAGTGGTTCGTGAAGGATGAACAAGGTGGTGCTGAAGGTGTCTCCGACCTTCAACTTGGAGTTTTCCGCTTGTTCGACGGTGAATTCCGCGTTGCCAAGATAACGGAAGATACAGCGGCGGTCTGGTTTCCAGGACACGGCTACCCGGTCTCCGATGTTCAGGTCGTCGACACTGATGTGCTTGGAAACGACGGGATCGGAGCCGCTGGTTCTGTCGATGTGTTTGAGAAAGTCATCCCAATCCAGATATCCAAGTGAGCGGGAAAGGATGTCCAGCGTGCTGCCCCGAGTTTCGTCCGCCCCTTCAATATATCCCCAGAGCCTTTTTAACGTGGTAGGACTCATGGTTTCGTGCGTGCGCTCCCAGATGACACCGCTGAGGAAGATGAAGTCATTGGGCGTCTTCATCTTGCGCTTCAGCCGGTTTTCGATTTGTTTCTTGAGTTCGTGGATTTCAGGACTGGTCTTCTTCATGCGCGCTGTTGTTAGGCATTCACAAAGATGTGCAATTTTTTCATAACGGCACAGTCCTTTTTGGTCCTTTGCCCATACAAAGGCAGCCTGGTGCCTGGTTGTGGAGGAAATGTTGTAACTTTACAAAACTATTCGGCAATGAACGACAACAGTACATCAGGTCCTATCAGCGGGCGATTCCTTTCAGAAAACGACATCCTCGATGTCTATGAAGATGTGTCAAGCGCTGGCTTTAGCCGGTTGGTGAAAGTCAAACGCCAGGGCAGGTGGTTTATGCTCAAGGGGTTGAAATCTGAGTACGTTGACCAGGCTGTCTATCTTGAATTGTTGAAAAAAGAGTATGCGCTGATGGTGCAACTCGACCATCCCGCCATCGTGAAGGCTTACGCCAAAGAAGTCAACGGGACGTTGGGCCCCTGTATTGTCATGGAGTACATCGACGGAGTCCGGCTCGACACATTCCTTTCCGGCAATCCCTCGGCGGAAGCCCGGCGCAAAATTGTGGACCAGCTTGTGGATGCGCTGATCTATATCCATAGCAAACAGATTCTTCACCGTGACCTCAAGCCCGGCAATATCCTCGTTACGCGGAATGGAGGGAATGTGAAAATCATCGACTTCGGACTGTCCGACGCCGACGATTACGCGATTTTGAAGCAAGCGGCCGGAACGGCCCGCTATATGCCGCCGGAGCAAACTTCAGGTGCCACCATCGACTGCAGGTCGGACATCTATGCTTTTGGCCTTCTTTTGCACGAGATTTTCCCTCGCCGCTACTACCATATTGCCGCAAAGTGTACCAAAAAGGACCGCGACAGGCGTTATGAAAGCATGGTGGCTGTCCGGAAAGCACTGGACAGGAACGATCGCTGGCGGCGATTCTTGCCTTATTTCTGCTTTTTCGCAGTTTTGCTCCTGGCCTTTTCGCAGCTCCTTCAACGTCATTCGGCAGAGCAGGCGGATACTTTCTTGGCCTTTTCTGAAAATATCCTGCCCGACCAGGAGGCGTATCTGAAAAAGGCACTTTGGCTCACCCAGGTCAACCTGCAGGAACTGTTCGAAAGGGTAGAAGCAGGGAATGCCTATAAAGAAGTGATGTTGGCCCGCGTATCCAACCAGAACCTCATTTTGCGTGAAAAGGGCGCGGAGTTGAGTAACCTTTATGCCCCCGGCAGCTCTGAACAGCTTCATTTCATGACACAGTTCAGCCGTGAACTGGAAATGAATGAGCGCAGGGCAAGGATCTATATCGACAAGGCTTGCCCATCTTTTGAAGCAGAGTATCAGACGGGACGCCTCGGCAAAAGGGCGTACGACAGCCTGAAATGGGAAGTGGCACCCTATGTCTTGACAATAACTGCAACGGAAATCACCGCTTCATCGGCTTTGGGAGGGGTGGAACTGTTGGAAGATTCTTTTGCAGGAGATTCCCGGACAGGGCTATGCTGGGGACCGTGCCGCAATCCCACGACCGAAGACCAACATTTATCGGTAAGTGATCCGAAGAAACAGGAACGCATTTCGATTTGCGGGCTTGCTCCCAATACAACCTATTACGCGAGAGGCTATGTTGTAACAGATGCAGGAACGACCTACGGCAGTGAAATCTCCTTCAAGACGATGGACGGCCCTTGGCCTGTTCCCGAGGGCGCTGTCAGCGGTTTGTTCTCGGTGGATAAAGGAATCCAAGTTTACTTTTCAAGAGGCAATCTGCAATATCAGGCCTCGAGCGGCAGGTGGCGTTTCGCAGAGCACCAATATGACTTTGTCGGGAAAGACAACTTGAATTTTTCGCCCATCTGGGATGGGTGGATAGACCTCTTTGGCTGGGGCACCAGCGGCTATGACCATGGGGCATTGGACTACCAGCCTTGGAGTGGCAACGAAGACACGAAGAGCGATGAACGTCATTATGCTTACGGGAAGCCTGAAAGCCATTTGTTCGAGCAAGACGGAAAAGCGGATTGGGGTTACAACTGCATTTGGAACGGAGGTGAAAAGGAAAACTCTTGGCGCACACCCACAGTTTCGGAATGGGTTCATCTGTTTTTCAACCGCAAGACTTCTTCGGGCGTGCGTTTTGTCAAGGCACAAGTTGCCGGAGTCAATGGCCTGATGCTTCTTCCCGACGATTGGAATGTCGCTGTCTATCCATTGAATGCAACAAACGACGGAAGTGCCGAATACAGTTCGAATAGCATTTCGCTGACCGATTGGCATCAAGTGCTGGAATCTTCCGGCGCCGTATTCCTGCCCGAAGCAGGGGCCCGCACCATCGATGGAATCTTTACCGGTATGGGGGGATATTATACTTCAAGCGCCGCCAGTTCCGATGCCTGGCATTTTCTGCTAAACAATTATGCCCTCTATTTCGACGCACACGGCCACCGCGGCGACGGCCTCTCCGTCCGTCTGGTGCAGGATTATTGAGTATCACAAAAAGGACCAAAAAGGATCAACATGGGCTTTGTCGTTTTTCCGAAATTTGCATTATTGAAACAATAATGCATATGAAACACATTAAAAAGAAGATGTACACGGCGCCAACGACAGAGACGCTCTCGTATGAAATGAAACCCGTGATGGTAGGAGGCAGTGGTGGAGGAGATGATTGGGGATGATTGATTAAACATTTTTCATTTTCCTTTTTATGAAAAAGATCCTGTTGTTTATGCTGGTGGCACTTGGTTTAAGTGCCACTGCTTGTCAAATCTCCGACCCTTTCGTCGAGTCCTTGGCTGTGAAGCATGTGGTTTTTACAGCACTTCCCTTTGAGGAGGATGCTGTAACGAAAACAAATATCAATGTAGTTGATGGAAAAAATAAGTTTGCCTGGTCAGCCAACGATACGGTAGGAATCTATCCTAACAGCGGTTCTCAGATCTATTTTGTGGTCGATGCAGAAGAAGGAGCTGGAACCGCTTCGTTTGATGGTGGCGGATGGGAATTTAAATTGGGGGCAGTTTATCGGAGTTATTACCCGTTTATCGGAGATTTTTATTTGAATCCCCGTGCCATCCCGGTGTCGTACACCGGCCAGAAACAGACGGGCAATGATAATACGAATCATATGGGTCCGTATGATTTCATGTATACCCCTGCCGTTTCTTCAGAAAATGGAAATCTTCGTTTTTCATATAAGCATTTAAGCTCCATCTTGAGACCGGTGATAGATTTGCCGGCCGGGCGTTATACACAGCTGACCTTGTCTGTAGACAGTCCGTTGTTTGTGGTTTCGGGAGTCTTTGATCTGGCGGCTGGTTCTCCCTCCATCGAAGGCAAGTCTTTTACCCGGGATTTTTCCATTGATCTGGATATCACACTTTCCGAAGGGGAACAGATGGTCGTCAGCTTGATGAGCGCGCCTGTTGATTTGCGTGGGAAAACGCTCACTGTCAAAGTATGGAATGAGTCGGGGAAGATGTTTTCCTATGAGGTGGTTCCGGAAGAAGAGTATGCAGCGAGTAAAATTAAAAAGATCATTTCTCCAGTCTCCTTCGTGATAGGCTCTGTTACTGTCGATCAGACTGAACTGAGTCTGTTTGTTGACGAAACGCAGCAGTTGACAGCAACTGTTCTACCGGAAAACGTTGCAAACAAGGCGGTGACGTGGACCAGCAGTAATCCTTTTGTGGCAACCGTCAGTGAGGCAGGTTTTGTGACTGCTCTCACGCCGGGTACAACGACGATAACCGTAACGACAGTGGAAGGTGGGAAGACGGCTGCTTGTGAAGTGGCTGTCAGCCCTGTTTCCGTTACTTCTGTTTCACTGAACAAGAGCGAACTGACGTTGCTCCCCGGAGACACGGAAACGCTTTCAGCAACAGTGAATCCGGAAAATGCGGGAAACAAGAATATCAGCTGGAGCAGTAATAACACATCCGTTGCCACTGTTGACGCTGCTGGTAAGGTGACGGCAATGGGCGTAGGCACTGCGATTATTACGGTTACAACGGAAGATGGTGGGAAGACAGCCGAATGCACAGTCGCGGTCAATCCTATTGCTGTGACGAGCGTTACGCTGAGTCAAAGCAGTCTGTCTCTGACGAAAGGGTCAACCTCGACCTTGACGGCTACGGTCGCTCCGACCAATGCTACGGATAAAACTGTCACATGGAGCAGCAACAATACAAACGTAGCTACGGTCGATGCCAACGGTAAAGTGACAGCCGTGTCTGGAGGATCTGCTACGATTACGGCTTCAGCAGGTGGTAAGTCCGCAACGTGTTCCGTTACAGTGACGGTTCCCGTCACAGGCGTGAGTCTGAACAAGACTTCGACAAGTATCACGATTGGCAGTACCGAGACTTTGACGGCGACCGTAACTCCGTCGGATGCGACGAACAAGAGTGTGACGTGGAGCAGCAGCGACACAAACATCGCGACAGTGAGCAACGGCACAGTGACGGCAAAAGCCGTCGGCACAGCGACGATCACGGTCAAGACAGTTGACGGAAACAAGACGGCGACCTGCGCTGTCACGGTCAACCCCATCGCCGTGACGGGCATTACGCTCAATAAGACGAGCCTGACTTTCAGCAGTTTGAATTCTACGCAGCAGTTGACTGCGACGGTGACGCCGGAAAACGCCACCAATAAGACGGTGACCTGGGAGAGCAGCAATACGTCAGTAGCCACCGTGTCATCTTCCGGTGTGGTGACGTCGAAAGGCTCAGGAACCGCGACGATTACGGCTTCTGCCGGCGGTAAGTCCGCGACGTGTGCCGTAACAGTTAATATTCCTGTCTCGGGCGTGAGTTTAAACAAGACGACACTCAGTCTGAAGAAAGGGTCGAGTGAGACGCTGGCGGCAACGGTAAGTCCCAGCAATGCTACCAACAGTGAAGTCATTTGGTCCAGTAGTAATTCGTCTGTAGCTTCGGTCAATTCAAGTGGAAAAGTTACGGCTAATGCAGTAGGAAATGCTACGATCACGGTCAAGACGGTGGATGGTAACAAAACGGCTACTTGTAATGTCAGTGTCACGGCTCCGGATCTTGTCTCGTTTACGCTAAGTCCTTCGTCATTGACAATGTTTGAGGGTGATGTACAGACAGTAACGGCTATTCTGAATCCTTCTGATGCGCAGATAACGTCAACGTATTGGTATATTGATTATGAGATACCCGCTTCTGTGGTCGGGAATGGTTTATCCGGAGAAGTCCACGCTTATAGTAAAGGAACTACAGACTTGAAAGTGGTTATCAACGGCATTGAGAGGCATTGCTCAATCACGGTCCGTGATGCTGATCCGGTTGCCGTGGATCTGGGACTGAATGTGTATTGGGGCGACAGAAATCTGAAAGCATTGGAAAGCACGGATTTCGGACAATTCTATCATTGGGCCGAGATCAAGGACTACGAGTCTGACGGATGGAGGCTTCCGACAAAAGAAGAGATGGAAGCCCTTATCAGTAATTGTAATATCGTGGAAGCTACCGAAAATGGGGTATCCGGGTTCCGATTAACGTCCAAGACAAATCATAATTCGATCTTCTTGCCGGATGCAGGTGGATACAATAATGATTTTGGATCATCACACCTTACAGGTATGCAAGCAGGTTATTGGTCAAAGTCGTCGATTACTTCGACGTCACCGTATGAAATAATGGGATATCGCTTCAGATGGGTCAATTCTTTTGAAGTCGTACCACAATCGTTGACTTCTAATTTCAGGTACACTGTACGATTGGTTAAACCAAAGTAATCAATTACTTGAATACGCTAGCATTCCACCCTCCTACAAACCTGTAGAAGGGTGGAATGTTGATTTAGGAGGAATGATTTTGCATATCAGAGATTATTATTTGAATCCCCGTGCCATCCCGGTATTGTACACCGGGCCGAAACAAACTTTGACCAATGGAGAAGCTATGAGCAAGAGCAAACTGAGGAGCAAATACATGCGAAGTCTCTATAAAGGCCATTCGCTTTTCACGTCGAAAATAAACAACCCTGTCAGAAATCCTCACCGGCAAGACGAGATGCCTAAAAGGGATCAGCGGCAAAGTGGGTGGGGAGATGGTAGATCAGGGCGGGACGTTAAGGTCCAGTACGTTTCCGTCCGAGGAAAGCCCTGCTGGTACTTTGCAGAACCGCTACCATCAGAAGCGAATAAAAGTTGGCCGGCCAAGAAGCCGCAAGAAAGAATACGTAAACGTTTGATTATCAAGGATGACGATTTCGAATTCTTGCGGCTATGCTCGATTTCGGCTGCTGGCGCAAGAACCGAAAACAAAAACATCTGATTATCAACTATTTAAGATTCGACCTTCTGCGGCTGTCTGCCGAAATGGGGAGAAGATCCGCACGGGCAACCGCGGGATGATGGTATGCGAGCGGCTGGTGGCTGGGCTGGTGTTGTGCGCTACCTTGTGCGCTGCCTTGCTGGCATTGTGCGCCGCCTTGCTGGACGCTCGGTCCATGGATACGCCGTCTCGTGGATTGAGCGTCCAAGATTACCATCGCAAAGCCCCATTTCCGGACGCACAATCCACGAGATGAATGAACGATGGACTGAGCGTCCGACGCCGCACCCACATCATGCGTGTTTGCGCTCGCTGGTTGATTGCGTTTCCGGCGGGACGGGTGTTGAAGGATGCGACGATTTGCGTAAGGGGCAGGAAAGTGGCTAGCGAGTGAGTGCCCGTCTCGTGACGGCGCAGGTTCTGCGAGTGTTAGGCGTCACTTGTGACGACTAAAAGGGAGCTGTTCGCCGTCAAGGGCATGAAGCGAAGCGCAGCCCCTGCCCCTAGTCATGAGGAGCAGCCTTCAACACCCGTCCCAGAGGAAACGAAAACAACGACTGGTGGACAATTCCTGCCCACCCGATTTTGGCGGAGATCCCTTTTTTATGGCCGCTATCGAACTAGTCAGCCATCCTCAAGGAAGCCCTGTTTTGAGGATGGCTGATGTCTTTTCCGCCATCTATCCTCAAAAGAGGCCGTTTTTGAGGACGGAAAGGCCCATTTCGCTGCTAGCAGGCCTGTAAAGTGGCCATTTTTTGATATTAGGAGCGATGGCGATAGCCGCGAGCTCATTCTACCCTCCTACAAACCTATAGGAGGGTGAATGTCAATTTAGGAGGAATGATTTTGCTTATCTGTCAAATTTAAGCGAATTTTACGGGAAAGAATCGATATTCCTATGCGTATTACTTATTATTATCTTTTTCTGGTTTTGGCGGTGGCGTTTTGGACGCTGAGCGTGTCCGCACAGGGGCCGGGCAGGCAGTGGCAGGCGCCGGCGGACCCTGCTTATGAAATGCGGGAAATCTCTTGTGTCAGCGAGGGGAACCGTCTGTATGGCGAGGCCTTCATTCCGCGTTCGCCCGGGAAGCATCCGGCTGTGATTATGTCGCACGGCTATGGTGCCACGCACGAGGGTTTTTATGGCATGGTCGATACGCTGGCCAAGTTGGGCTACGTGTGTTATTGCTACGACTTTGCCGGCGGCTCTCCCCGCAGCCGCAGTGAAGGTCGCACGGAAGATATGTCGATCTTTACGGAGCGGCAGAATTTGATGGATGTCATCGACATGGTCCGGGGCTGGGACTGCGTGGATGCGGAGAGCATCTTCCTGCTGGGCGAGAGCCAGGGCGGCTGCGTTTCGGCCATCACGGCCCCGTATGTCTCGGAAAAGATCAAGTCCATTGTGCTTGTGTATCCAGCCTTGTGCATTCCGGACGATGGGTTCGTGCTCTACCCGAAACGCGAGAATGTTCCGGATACCGTCACTTTCATGGGGATGCGGATCGGCCGGGCGTATTATGAGCGCTTTTACGATGGCTTCGACATCTACAAGGAGATCGCCGGCTATCAGGGCGATGTACTGATCATCCACGGAACGGAGGACGGTCTTGTCAAGCCGGAGTATTCGGCCAAGGCATCGAATGTCTATGATCACTGTGAATTCCACCTGATTTTCGGCGCCGGCCACGGTTTTTGGAAGCCGGAGCACCGGACGCAGTATCACGCCTATGTCATCGACTTCTTTTCCAGGCAGATGCGTCCCAAGAGAATACAGGCCTATCTCGCTTCGCTCAGGTCGGATCCCACGGCGCATACGCTTCGGCCCGACACCAAAAAGGTGAAGAACAGCCCTTACGCCGGAAGCAAGAACTATGGAAAGCGCATTGCGGTTTTCGGCGGCTCGCTTTCGGTGAATCCGGAATCGGACGTCGCCAAGCAGCTATGGGCGGACCAGCTGGGTGCTGAGGTGGTGACCTATGGTGTCGGCGGGGCAGGGTTCTCCATCGACCAGGGCTATTCGCTTCAGAAGCAGGTGGATACGGCCGGCATTTATGATGTCTATGTGCTCTGGGCTTCAACCAATGATTATACCAACGACCGCCCGTGCGGCTCCTGGTCGGATTATACGGCGGCAGACGGCTACGATGTGTACAAGCTGCATACCCAATGCGGCGGCATCAACTATTGCATCCGTCGCCTGCTCGAGAAGAATCCCCAGGCAGAGATCTATTTCTTCACCTCGCTTCGTTTCTTCGGCACGGATGCCGGCCACAATCCCTACTCCCTGACCCCCAACAAGACAGGAAAGACTTTTGCCGACTATGTTGAGGCTCAGAAAGCCTGTTGCGCCTATTACGGCATCCCCGTTCTGGACCAATTCAATCTCCAGGGAATCAACGAATTCAATGTGGGCAACCACTACAAGGACGACCTCCTCCATATGAACGAGGAGGGTTATCGGCGCATCGCACCCGTCCAGGCCGCCTTTCTCTCGAACGGGCGGTAACGCAATTCTGTCGACAACGAACGTCTCGTTGTTTGGTTTTATCGCAAATTAAGTACTTTTGCGAAATTTTTAACCGATTCGTTCATGAAAAAAGTCATAATCTTGTTGATGGCCTTCCCGCTGCTCCTTGCAGGATGCGGGAAGATCAATGCTGAAATCGAAGAACTGAAAAACAGGATCGCCAATCTGGAAGGGACCACGATCGCTTCCATCGAACAGCAGATTGCGTCGATCAATAAGTCCATCGGAGACCTCAATGGGATGGACACATCCTTAAAAGGCTATCTGGATGCGCTCAGCGACAGGGCGACCGATTTGGAAACGCGCGCTGGTGAAATTCCTGTTTTGCGCGAGGCCATCAACGGGCTGAAGGCACAGGACGGGGCGCTTGAAGAATCAATTGCGGACCTGAAGTCCTATGCGGAATCGCTGGAGGATGTGGTGGCGGCACTGGACGGTTCCGTTGACGAGCGGCTCTCGAAAGAGCGGGAATGGATCAACGCTACGTTCTGTACGCTGGAGAACTACCAGTCGATGACGACGGAGATCGCTGCCATCCGGGAAGGAATGGCGGGTGTGGAACGTGCACTGGGTTCCCGGATCGACGGGGTGGACGCTTCGCTGGATTCCCTGCAGCAAGCGTTTGCAGCTGACCTGAAGACCGTCAGCGACAATCTTACCGACAAGATCGGCAAGACGGAAGCTTCCATGAAGAAATGGGTCAACGAAGCGCTGGCCGGCTATTATGACATTGCCGCCATCGATGCCAAGCTCGCCGCCTTGTCTGCTTCGGCAGAAGCGGGGCAGGATGCGATCAAGAAGGATCTCGACAATCTTTCCGGCAAGGTTGACCAGGTGAAAGCGGATCTGACCGCTGCTTACAAGAAAGCGGTGGCCGAGGCGATCGCGGACAACGAAGGCGTCATCTCCAGCCAGATCGCCAGTGCAATAGAAGAGGTAGAAGCACGCGTGAGCAGCGATATTTCCGACCTGCAATCGAAGGTATCGGGACTGGAGTCCCGTATCCGTTCGTTGGAAACCATTGTCAACGGGCTCAGGGTCAGCAGTATACCCTATGGCCTTGTTTTGTTGGAGTCGCCTGCCGACACCATTACCAAAGGCACGACCCGTGAGATGCGGTTCAGGGTCAATCCCTCCGGTGTCAAGTTCACGAAAGACATGGTGCTGCTCGACTGCATCAGCTCCAGCTCTTTCCTGCGCAAGGAACCCGGTACGAAAGTCTCGTATGTCAAAGCTTCCGAGCATCTGAGCATCTCTACGATGGCGGCGGACAAGAATGCTGCCGGCACCGTGCTTGACGGTCAGTATGTCCTGGGTGTGGCCGCTGCCGCCAATGAGGCGGTCTGGGACGAATCGCTCATCGCCTTCGTGGGCGCATACAAGGACCATGCAGGCCAGTTCCAGTACATCAGCACGGCGGCTTATCCGGTGGTCATGTTGCCGCAACCGGCTGAGGGTCTCAACCCCTGGTATTACCCGAACGCCACGTTCCGGTCGCAGATTACCGGAAAGAACGAGGCTGGGAACAGCTATGTGCTCGATACGCTCGGTGTCGTCTATTTCGCATTGGACGGCGTCGATTTTATAGACAAGGAAAAGAAGACTTCCCGCCGATACAGTGCAGGCTTCCTTAAGGATGCCGTGTTCACACCCGATGCGGGCTATCCGCCTTTGCATGCCATACTGGATACGGATCGGCATTATGTGCGTTTCTATCCGGATACCACCGGAAACGATATCTGGCGCGCTTTCGAGGATCAGACCGGGACTGCCCACCAAGACGTAAAAGGTACAGTGACCCTGACGGACCGCTGGGGCGCTACGGCCAGCTATCAACTCTCCATGGCCTGGTTCAATACGATCAATCTGGTGGAGAATGTTACGGTCAAGATGAGCGACCTGAATTTGGAGAATCCGATTGTCAGCGTTGACATGACGGAGGCGTTCAAGCGTGCGGGCTACGATGCCTCCCTGATCAAAGACGGAATGCGCATCCAGTCGTTCGATATCTATTCCGTGAATTGGGACAGCGATTTTGTTTTTGAGCCGGTATTCAGGCAGAACAGCCGGATTCTCAATCTGGAGCTAAGTGGAAAAATCGTTCCTGGTGCGTCCAATGCGCAGATGATCAAGTTCACGGTTTCGCCCAACCCTTCCTATGTGTACAGAGAGTTTACTGCCACACAGATCAGGATGGACGTTACAATTAACTTGAGGATTATATGATACCTTTCGCGGCTTCGTCGGAGATCCGGGCTAATACCCTATTATAACCGGGATTTCTACGCCGTCCCAGCCGATGACGACAGGGTTGAAGCCGCTGCCATGATAGTCGTCACCCGGAATCTCCATCCGCTCTCCGATGCGGATCAGGTGCGCTGAGTTGTCGGGGTTGAGCCACTGGTCGGTGACATCATAGACGAAGAGGCAGTGTGCGTTGCTGTTTGTGGTCACAAGCACATAGACCATCACGTCGCAATCCGGTTGCGGGTATTTGCCGAAAGTATTGAACACGGAAAACAGCCGGCCTTGCTCGACATTGATTTCGGTCTCAAGGCCCAGTGCGCACGGGTGGTTGGTCGTGCGTGCGTCCCAGAGGAAGCGGCCTGCAGCCTGTCCTGTGACATATACTTCGGCATTTTGGATGTGCTCTGCGCCCACAATGTCCGCAATCTCCAGAATCCAGCTTTCGGAGATGCGGGACAACTCCGTCGCCAGGACTTCAGGCTCAGCGTCATCCGGGCGCACCGACACCATCGCCCCGGCCATCTTCCCCGCGAACAGATGGTCCGGCTCGAAAATAACCGGCTGCTCTTCGGTGCCGATGGGCTCGTCGCCTTCCTCCTTGGCCTGTGCGGACAGCAGTTTCACCCGGATACCTGTAGGGTCCGTAAAGGCATAACCGCCCGCTCGCACTTCTGTTCCGGATACTTGCGTGGCTTCTGTGCCCAGGCTGTACACAATGACATCGTAAACCCCGGCGGCGACGTTGACGAATCCGCCCTCGGCCGGAAGGAAATCTTCCGCCACGAGTTCGTGGCTTACGACGTCATAAAAGCAGACGCGGACGAGTTCCGGCTTTTTGCCGACAATCCTTTCGTGCAAGGAGGGACGGGCGTCAAAGTCCAAAAGCGCCGTCATCGCGGGATCCAGGGACTGATCGACCGAGATACGGAGATAAATGCCAGCACCCCGCTCGTGCATCGGGATACGCTGACAGCCTGCAGCCAGCACAAGCAGAAGTATGCTCAGAACGAAGCGTTGATGCTGCAAGGTTTTCATCGGCCCCTTCCTTTCTTGCTTATATAAATGGGAACCACCAGTGAGATCTGGGCCCGCGTAGGCCCGACCCAGGTGGTTTTCCGCGTCACACCCTTGCGGTGGTAGATGACGCCGCCGGGCTCCAGACAGTCATACGGACGAGCCTTCGACCAGATGCAGCCTAAACCCATCTCCGCCTCCAGGTGCATCCGGCCCCGGAAGAGAGGGATGGCAAAAAGGTAGTCCACGCCGATGTCATAGAATTCACCCTGGATTCCCGACCAGTTCCGTTCGAAATCATACATGCCTGTCGCGCCGTAAAAACCGATGGAATGTCCCAGCAGGCGCTGCCCGCCCTGCATACCCTTGCGCGGGAACCAGTAGCGGAGTTCGACATCTGCGGCCAACAACTCGTTGCAGACACCGTTCCGGTCCACGCCTTCCGCATGGCCGGGCCGCCGGATCCAGGGATAATAGATATCGGCACCGATGTTCCAGCGTCGGTCCAGCGGTACCTCGATGCCCAGGTTTGCGAGAGGAATGGCCAGGAAATTGGTCCGCAGGGCAAACAGCATCTGGCGGTCCGAATAGTCGGGCACGCGGACCATACGTGTAATGTAGACCGTATCCGTATGACCGTTCTGTGCATATAAACGGCCTTCTCCCCCCAGCTCAAGGAGCAGGAGGGATAGAGCCAGGAATAGCTTCCAGACGGGGGAGGCGGACATTAACCGATTTGCTCGTTGTCAACGATTTCCGCCCAAGCAGTCACCGTCGGTTCCAGGGTGATTTCCGCAGCGGAGAACTCGAGGTTGAAGGTGTACTTCTTGCCCATCTCCCAATTCGTACGCGGGATGTTGAGCTCGTAGTCGAAAGTCTTGCCGCCCATCGAATAGTTGATGACGATCTGCTTGGAGGACTGCTCCGGAATGAGCAGGTTCGTGGTAATCTGGGTGGCGTCGCTGTTCAGGGTATACGGGAAATCGGAGATGCCCTCGGCGGCAGCCAGGTCCTTGTCGCCGTGTGCGGAGATGGTCCAACTGGCCTTCAGGTTGGCGCGGTAGTTGTCCACTTTCAGCGTGCCCTCATACTCCAGGTCTTTGATCGAAATCTTGTTGATCGTCAGGTCCACCGTCGTGGTGGTAGTCTTCTTGGCCGTGAAAGCGATGAGGGCCTGGGCGTGCTTGAAGGCCAAGGCAACATTGCCGTCGGTACCCGGCACGCAGCCGTTGGCCACGGCATACAGCACGTCATACTGATTGGCGAACGTATCCCAGTCGGTGATCGTGAATTCGCGCGCGTGGGTCTCGGCATGGAAAGTCGGGGAGAGAGCGGTCTTGGCGTCCGGCGTCAGCGCGTAGGCCAGGAAATCCACCTTCACGCCGCCGAAAGGCCAATAGATATGCTGCTTGACATAGGGGTAGCCGCTGGCCGGGGACCACTTGGCGCCATCCGTGAAGTAGGCAAACAGCTGACCGCCGTAGCTCGTGGCTGCAGGATCGAAATACTTGGGAGAACCATCCGCGGAAGCAGCCGCATAGATGACGTAATCGTTGTCCGTACCGAGGGAAGCACCGGTCAGCTCCGGATCCGCTTTGGTGGCGGGATTCGCGACGGCATTGAAGGCAATCTCGACGGGGGTCTCGTCTTGTACGATTTCCGTTGTGAAACAGGAAACGGCGGCCAGCAGCACGGCTGTACCCGCAAAAAGAGAAAGAAGGAGACGTTTCATATGGGTGGATGTTTGATGGGTAATACTTTTTGTAAGAAAGTCACATGCCATTCATGTTTCCCTCTGATTGCAAATGTAATAAAAAAGAAAACACACCCTTTCGGATAAAGGGTGTGTTTTCTGTTCTTTTTTAGGCCAATAGGCCTTTTTGTTCCCTTTTTTAAATGCTGATGATGCCCGGTTTCTTGGTCAGGCCGAGGCCGGGTTTGTCTTCGAGGGTGATGCGGCCGTCGACGAGTTTCATGCCGTCGAAGCAGTCGTTGCCCAGGAGGTAGTTGCCGTCGAGGTCGGCCCAGATGACTTTCGGGGAGATCTGCGCTGCGGCGGAGATGGCTACGGACGTTTCGGTCATGCAGCCGACCATCAGTTTCATGTGGTTCTGCTCAGCCATCGTGATCATCTGGCGGGCTTCCCAAAGGCCGGTGCACTTCATCAGCTTGATGTTGATGCCGTGGAAGGCGCCTTTCAGGCGCGGGATGTCGTAGATGCGCTGGCAGCTTTCATCGGCCATCACGGGCAGCGGGCTGCGCTCGGTAATCCAGGCGGTTTCGTCGAGCATCAGTTTGCTCATCGGCTGTTCGATCATCTCGACGCCGCGTTCGGCGAGCCAATGGATCATATCGAGGGCGTAGTACTTGTCTTTCCAGCCCTGGTTGGCGTCGATCACGATGGGGCGCTGGTCGCGGGCGCGGATCAGGTTGATCATACGCTTGTCCTCGGCCTCGCTCATACCGAGCTTCACCTTGATGATCTTGTTCCAGGACGCCTCGGTGATCTTGGTGTTGACCATATCGTCGGAAGCATCGTAGCCGATGGTATAGCAGGTGTAAGGCGCATCCTTGGGATTGAAGCCCCAGATCTTCCACCACGGCTGGCCGAAGATGTTGCCCACCAGGTCGTGCAGGGCGATGTCGATCGAGGCCTTGGCGGCGGTGTTGTTGGTCGTGATCTTGTCGACGGCGGCCATGATGTCTTCAATCTGGAACGGATTGTCGAACTTCGGGAGGACGTTGTCGACAACCTTCTTGTAGAACTCGTGGCAGGAGGCCTGCGTTTCACCCAGATACGGCGGCATGGCGGCCTCGCCGTAGCCTTCGTAGCCGTCCCAGGTGAGGCGGGTGATGACAATAGGGGTCGTGGTGCGCGAAGAACCCGAGATGGTGAAGGTGAACTTCATGATACCCTGGAAGTCTTCCCAGGCGAGTTCGAGTTTCTTGCTGCCAGCTTTCTTCTTGGCGGCTCCCGCACTGCGGGCGAAGAGCTGGGAAGGGTGCCACATCGCGGCGCCGGCCGTCAGCAGGCCCGCCGTCTTGAGGAATGTTCTGCGATCGCTCATATGATTAATTGTATAAATGTCTAAAAATAGACGCTGCTCGCGGCGATGGAGACGACGCCCTTGCCGCAGTCCTGGTTGCCGATGATGCGGCAGGCGCGGAGGGGTTTGCGGGCATAGTAGTCCGGCTCGCCTTCGACCAGCGAGTTGATGCGGACCAGCATCGAGGAGTGGATGATTTTGCCGTCGCCCAGGTAGATGGCCACGTGCGAGATGCGTTCGGGCTTGTCTTCCGTGGCTTCGCGGCCGAAGAAGACCAGGTCGGCGGGCTGAAGGTTGTCCAGACCCTGTGAAACATCGACCGGTTCACCGGTCTTGTACTGCTGCGAGGCGTTGCGCAGGAGCATATAGCCGTTGAGGAAATAGACGCTCTTGGAGAAACCGCTGCAGTCCACGCCCTTGAGGGAGGTGCCGGCCCAGAGGTAGGGGACGCCGAGGAATTTCTTGGCCGTGGCGATGATCTGTGCACGGGCCTGCTCCACCTGCGCCTGCGGGGCATCGGAGGGGATAACGGCCTTGCGGCTGTCCACCCA
>JAEEGJ010010270.1_pt1 | contig 24500 bp, 17 predicted proteins | sample 8958761 | NCBI WGS metagenome assembly JAEEGJ01 (sample SAMN16246546, study PRJNA631951) | gut metagenome | biome: gut microbiome; feature: rumen; material: RS-attached | host: Bos | place: Iran: Karaj | collected 2018-10 | reverse complement strand
GGGATGGCACTCCCTATCTCGGTATTGGTGCAGCAGCACACTCTTATGATATCAGAAGCCGCAGTTGGAATGTGGCTGACATCAGACAATATATAAAAGGTATCGAACAAGGGAAAAGGATCTTTGAGGAAGAACTCATTGACGAGAACACCAGATACAATGACACCATCACCGTAGCCTTACGCACTCGAGAAGGGGTTTGCCTGGATCTTCTCTCGAAAAAGCACAAAGATTACTGTCTGAAAAATGCCCAGCGCTTTATTGATGATGGGCTATTACACACGAATAACCATCAACTTGCGCTGACAAGAAAAGGTCTCTTCGTCAGCGACATGATCATGAGTGAATTGGTCTGGATAGATTAGAGGGAGGATAAACGTGAAAGGCGTTTGATGGCAAACACATAATAGGCGATCAGTAAAGGATAGCCTATATAATATAAGGTCGTAATACTGAAAACGACATAGCATACAGCACAGACTGCAGTCAGTCCACCCAGATACAAGACTGCAGCACCTAAAGGTAATTTCTTCGTGACATCATCAACCGTAGCGATAGCTACAATGACAATAGCCCAGACAGAGGATACAAACAAACCCAAATGAAGTGGCAAAGCAAATGGATTCAAGGACGGATGATAATAGAAATGGCGCCAAGATTCTGGCCCAAACAACTGAATAGAGCTATATAATACGGCAGATGATGCTATCAGAAGGCACAAAGTGGTAGGATAGAATGATGGGATATCATTGAAATGAACAATCTTTGCACCCCTTTTCATCAATCTGCGAACGCCATAGGCTGCTACAACTACCACACAAAAAGCCAAGAAGATCAGCATGTGGGCATCAGAGAAGAAATCGATAAACTGACTAATAGGATCGTCAGGAGATACCTTGGCCAGTAGCTCATTTTCATGAATCCAGCCAAATGTCAATTGGTCTCGTGCAACCTTGACCCATACTGAATCTATCGTATCAGCAGGAACGGTCTTGATATCTGCCACAACGATATGCTCGTTTTTCCTAAGCGTGATAGAATCTTTCTGCATTTCCACACCTACCGTTTCTATCTCCGAAGAGACCACGTCAGGAATGGCCATATCTTCTGGCTGTTGAGCTACAACGACCAACGAGTCACCCGTCACTACAAAATTATAATTCTGAGTATAGTGATGAGTCGTATAGAAAGAGATTGAATCCAACTGCTGCTCTGTCAGATCCCATGCATCTGGCGTAATCGGACCACGATTGTAACAACCTGTCAGCAGCAACGACAGGAAACCTATCAGGAAGGAAACAGATAATTTACGCATAGACATTCATCTGACAGTTTTTACAATCAAACTCTAATTGGAATCGACGTCCGTCACCCAACTGCAAATAAAGAGGCTCTTTCCATTCTGGATGCTTACCACCTCTACGAACACAATAGCCCAGACCATAGCGGATACAATGTCGACACTGCATCACTGGCCCATCTCCACCTTTCAGTTCATAGGCCGTCAGCTCTTCAGCGTTATAGAACCTTTGAGAAAGTCGATTTGATATATTATAAAGATAGGGATATGGATAGACAGGTGGCGACGATTCGTTACGTCCTCTTTGTGGAAGGAATTCTGGCTTTTTTGTCAGATTCAGCTCACATAGTTGGTCCACAAGTTGCCTTCTCATCTCTGACAAAACGCTATTAGGGATGAAGAAGTTGAAATCAGAGGGTATTTCTACTTCTGAACACGTATAAATAGTATCTCCAAGTTTTGTCAGTTGACGGAAGATATTCTCACGAGGTGATTTCTGGGCTACCTGATGTTCTTGTGAGACCACCACTTCACAAGTCTGATCGTGAATAGTAGCACTAAGTGAGAAGCCGTCTTCTGTATCACGAAGTGCCATTGATACAGGAATCTTTCGTTGGGCACTTGATTTGGAAAGGATTCTTTCGAACTCCTGATCGTTATTTCGGAACAAAGACATACCAGGACGCAATCCCTTTGGCATTCGATAGGGATAAATACGATTTCCCACGACACGATTGGCACGAAATCCTTCGAACTGATGGTCTGCATTCAGGAAACATAATCCGTCACCATTGGTGAAACTGGATACGCCTGCTACATTAAAAGAGTCATGGCGTATTTCCTTTACTGTTCCAACAAACTCTCCTATAGCTTTCGGTGTATCGAATGACGCTATATTCGATTGTCTTCCATGAGCAAAATAAGAGGTATAGCCACGATTGAAGGTACGTTTCAAATCTGGCTTAAAACTATACATACATTGTCCTAATGATGCCCTGCAGTATTTATCAGGATAGCGACGTATGATCTCATTTAGCTTTTCGCTGTAGGCTGCTGTTACATTCTTGACATATGCAACATCTTTCAGGCGCCCTTCAATCTTAAACGAACTTGCTCCTGCTTCTATAAGTTCAAGCAGATTTCCGCTTTGGTTCATATCCTTCAGAGAAAGCAGATGTCGCTCATGCTCAATCTCCTTCCCGTTAGCATCAAACAAAGAGAACTTCATGCGACAAAACTGGGCACACTCTCCCCTATTCGCACTGCGCTGGAAACAATATTGAGAGGCATAACATATTCCAGAATAACTGACACAAAGAGCGCCATGCACAAATACCTCCAGTTCCATTTCAGGCACACTGTGATGGATAGCTGCGATTTCCTCAACAGATAATTCACGGGCAAGGACTGCACGAGAGAAGCCTATATCATGCAGCCATCTTACTTTCTCAGCTGTACGATTGTCTGTCTGCGTTGATGCATGAAGAGGCAACGTTGGAGGACAGAGTTCTAACAACGACATATCCTGCACCAGAATGGCATCGACACCAATATCTTTTAATAAAAGGACTAACTGGCGAAGCTGCTCGAGTTCTTCATCGTATATGATCGTATTCAGCGTGACATATACCTTTGCCCCAAACTGGTGGGCATAATTACAGAGACTCTGAATATCCTCGATACTATTTCCTGCCGCAGCACGAGCCCCATAATGAGGTGCCCCAATATACACAGCATCGGCACCGTGGTCAATGGCCGCCATGCCGCATGCTAAGTTCTTTGCCGGAGCTAATAGTTCGAGTGCTCTCAATGTATCTTATCGTATTTCGTCAATGTTATACGGAGTCTCCTGATATACGTAATAGTTAATCCAGTTGGCATACAGCAGATTGGCATGAGCACGCCAGGTAACCACAGGGGGATTGTCAGGGTTATCGTCACGATAATAATTCTTAGGCAAGTCAACATCATCACGGACACCTCTGTCTCTCTTATACTCATTATCCAGCGTATTAGGTGCATACTCAAGATGTCCAGTGATATAGAACTCACGTCCGTTTCTGGCCATCACCATACTGACACCACAATCAGGAGACTCTGCAATCAGTCTCAAATCAGGATTAGCCAGGATATCTTCACGGTGAATCTCTGTATGACGACTATGAGGCATCATAAATACATCATCAAATCCGCGGAAGATAGGAAGAGGTGTCTCTGTTGGAACCTGAGAGAAGATACCAAACATCTTCTTTGCCAATGTATATTTGGGAATACCATAATGATAATACAGACCAGCCTGAGCTGCCCAACATATATACAAAGTACTCGTGACATGGGTACGAGCCCAATCAAAGATCTCTGTTATCTCATCCCAATAGGTCACATCCTCAAAGTCCAACGTCTCAACAGGAGCACCTGTGATAATCATACCGTCATACTTCTCTTGACGCATCATCTCATAATCACGATAGAACATCATCATGTGCTCTATCGGTGTGTTCTTGGGTGTATGACTCTTCAACTTCATGAAACTGATCTCTAACTGAAGCGGTGTATTGGACAACAACCGGATCAAGTCAGTCTCAGTAGTTATCTTCAAAGGCATCAAGTTAAGAATGACGATACGCAAAGGACGTATATCCTGTGTCGTCGCCCTCGAATTATCCATCACAAAAATATTCTCATTCTTCAGAATATCTATGGCTGGAAGTCTATCTGGTAATCTAAGTGGCATTGCAAATACTAAATCTTAATAACACAACAGGAAACATTATCGAGCCCACCATGGGCAATCGCTGCTTCACACAATTCATTGGCCTCGCCTCCTTCCGACAGTATAGCAGAAATCTTTTCATCTTTCAACATATCTGAAAGGCCATCACTGCATAACAAATAGCAATCTCCTGACATAACCTCAGAAGTCAGTCTCACGATGTCAATATAGGATGATGTACATCCACCACCAATACAATTCGTAATGATACTGGTACGCTTTTCTGATCCCAACAGGTTGCTAAGTGAATGGTCTGTCGTCAACTGCTCCAGTTGACCTTCACGAAACCTATAAAGACGACTGTCTCCACAATTCATCGAATAGAACTCACCTTCATAGTAGGCAAGGGCAACTAAGGTTGTGCCCATTCCTTTAAATTGCTCATCTGCACGCCCTTTTGAAGCTACGAAATTATTAATGGATTCAAGCCAATCGACAATCATTTCATTAAAGCTGCCAGGTTCCATGCCCGTTGGCAGATCATGAAAAAAGAAATGCAGATTGTTCAATGTGTCACTACTGGCAACATCTCCGCGATTATGGCCTCCCATGCCATCTGCAACAGCAACAAGGAAACGGTCACTCTTGGTTAATTCTACATGTGTCTGGTATTCGTCATCTCTGATGAAATGATTCCCCAAAAGTATCATGTCTTCATTCTGATGTCTCACACAACCAATCCTACTGGCTGCGGTTAGATGTAAAGTAATCATTCTATTATCTTATTATTACTTGCAGATTCACATTTGCAATGGTGAGGATGTCACCGTTGCTCAATGTCATATCAACATCTGGCTGTATCGTCCGCTGATTAACTTTGGTTCCATTCGAAGAATGCTTATCTGTCACACACCATCCTGAGTTCGGCTTGTATTTTAACTGGGCATGAACACCTGAGACATATGCCTGCTGCTCAAAGAACTGGGTATACGGACCCTTACGACGCCCGATAATGGCACCATTCATGGCTACAATACGGATATTCAGACTATCGTTGGCAAGCGTCAGTACAGGCATACCACCACTACGTTGCTGACCCGTATGGGAAATACCCATTCCCGTTGATATATTGGAAGAGAAGGCTGCCACACTGGGAGACTCGTTTTGCTGATTTGCCTGCCGGTCGCCAGGCGAAACCATCAGTCCACCGCAATGGGTACAACGACGTCCCAGTCCTACACGACCGCACTGGTTACAGAACAACAAAGCCTGTCCACATTGATCACAATAATGGGAGTCGTCTTCTATCTCTTCTTTACAAGCTGGACAAATAATCATCTTTTATAAATCTTCTGGTAATATTAACTGATATGTTTCCTTAGTCACTTGTTCTGGTGGCATCTTTGACACACGCTCCGAGAGCTTCTGTATAGTGACATCAAGCAGGTTACGCATCTCACGGGCATTACCCCACGATTCGTTCTTGGCAAGCACCATCTTATAGATCGTATCAAGAGCCTTGAACTCTGCTGCAGGCGATAAGGTGTACTGCTCTTTCTGGGCCATATGCTTGAAGATAGCAAGCAACTCATCTTCATTATAGTCCTCAATATGCAGTTTATGGGTAAATCGACTGGCAAGTCCGGCATTCATCTGCAGGAACTCATCCATCTTATCCTTATAACCTGCTGCCATGACAACGAACTTACCACGATCATCCTCCATACGCTTCATCAGTGTGTCGATAGCCTCCTTGCCATACTGGTCGCCACCATCGCTCAGCGTGTAAGCTTCATCAATAAAGAGAATACCACCCATGGCCTTGTCACACATATTGTTGACAATCTTTGGTGTCTCTCCCATATACTTACCGACTAAAGTGGCACGGCTTGTTTCAATGACACGCGAAGTGGGCAGAATATCCATCGCCTGAAGGATCTCACCCATCTTACGGGCTATTGAAGTCTTTCCTGTTCCAGGATTACCTGTCAGAATAAAGTTCATCGACATCTGCTGAACCTTTCCTGCACCCATGGCTGCACGCTGTTTCATGAACATGCTCTGTACTGCCAAACGACGGATGGAATTCTTAACACCACGCATGCCGATAAACTCGTCAAGTTCATTGAGAACCTCATCCAACGGACGGGCTGTCTCACTCTGAGCCATCGGCAGGTCTTCCTTCGTCAGACTGTACATGTCGCTTTCCTTGAAGCCAGGATCACTCATCAGCTTCACGAGACGCTGACTCTGACGCTCAACGGCCTCATTAAAGATACGACGGGCTTCACGGGCATTACCAAAGTTCTTATCACGACGCAGATACAACTGCTCAAACTGCCTATGGATAGCCGCACGGGTATCCTCATCAATCGTGAAGTTCTTACCCTCAGCAAGATGGAGGAATATCTCTGTCAGCTCATCTGGTGTATAATCGTCAAAATGAATGGTCTGGGTAAACCTGCTCTTCAATCCTGGATTGGTATCAATGAAGTCATGCATCTGGTCAGTATAACCTGCCACGATACAGATAAACTTACCTCTGTCATCCTCAAGACGTTTCAACAACGTATCAATAGCCTCAGAACCAAAGGTATCACTATCATTTGACTTCAAAGTATAGGCCTCATCAATAAACAGCACACCACCCAGGGCCTGATCTACCAACTGGTTGGTCTTGATAGCTGTCTGACCAGAATAGCCCGCCACGAGTTTAGCACGGTCTGCTTCCACTAACTGACCACGAGCCACAACACCCAAGGTCTTGAAGATATCTGCCATGATACGTGCCACAGTCGTCTTTCCTGTTCCAGGATTTCCTGTAAACACATAATGCTTGCCTTGGAATGTATTGGTCTCGCCACGCTTGATCTGCAAATTGAGGAATGCTGTCAGGTTCGAGATTTCCTTCTTGACACCAGCCAATCCGACAAGGCCATCCAGCTTCTTCAGACAGTCTCCGACATTGACTGACTTTGGAGCCTCATAAGGAATGTCCTCTTGCTTGATAGTCATCAATTCCTCGTTGCTCATCGAAGAAATATCCACTCCCTGCAGACGCTGCGCCTGTTTCTTACAGATCTGATCAAAAAGGGTACGCATCGTACGACCATTGGCGAAGTCCTTGTCACGAGAGTTGTACATCTCCGTAACCATCTTCTTCGTCAATTCCTCTGCCTCTGGAGAGAAGATATATTTCTTGCCCTTAGCAAAGACAAGCATAATCTCGAACAACTGCTCTGGTGAGTAGTCCTTGATATCCAGGAAATAGTTGAAACGGCTGCGGAAGCCTGGATTCACACGGAACAGGTTCTCCATCTCCGTACGATAGCCAGCTGCGATCACAATGAACTGACCACGATCGTCCTCCATTCGCTTCATCAGCTTCTCCAAAGCCTGAGCACCTTGATTATCTCGATCACCCGAGGCACTAAGTGGGGCCAAGGTATAAGCCTCATCAACAAAGAGGATACCACCCTTAGCCTTATCACACAGGCGATCCACAACCTTTGGTGTCTCACCTTGATAAGGACTAACCATCTTGGCTCGATCTACTTCCACGACATGGCCACTGTCAAGATAGCCTATGGAAGCGAGAATCTCACCAAGCTTACGGGCTATCGTTGTCTTACCTGTTCCTGGATTACCCGTAAGGATAATATGCATCGACATCTTCTCCTGCTCACCCAAGCCGCGCTCAGCACGCTGCATAGCATTCTGAACAGAATAAGCCATTTCCTTAACAGCTGCCTTAACCTCATCCATACCGATGAAGGTATCAAGGTCTTTCAGGATATCTTCTACTGAACGTTCTTCAGGTACATAACCCTTGATATCCGACTTTTCTACCTGCTTGGCATCAGCACCACGACTGATAAATTGTGTGAAGATATCTTCTGAGGTCTTGGTGGCCAGATGTCCGTTTCCAAAGGTCTCATCCTTGATCTTTACCTGATACTTGAAGAAGCGCGACAACTGATTCTCTGCCTCTTCAGAGAACTCCGTAATACCATACTTGATTCGTAGGTTCAGTTTACAAATCTCCGTCAACTCCTGATAGCCAGGTGTAGTCATACGGAATGTATATTTGAAACGGTTAGCTACGGCTGGGTTACTCTCCAGAAAGTCCTCAAGGCCCTTCGTCAGACCTGAGATAATCACAATGGGATTATCCTCCCACTTATCCATCTCCACAAAGAGCTTGTCAAGCGGATTAACCTGATTGGAGTATTTATCAGGCAGGAGTTTCTGTACATTATCGAAAAAGAGAATGCCGTTCTTGGCCTTCTTGATATTGTCATCCCATTTGTCAACAAAGCGCTGATAGTCAACAGCGTCAACCATCGTCAACTTCGGCTTCTCGATGATCTTGTGCTGATAGAAGTAATCACGCAGGATTTCGGCAAGAGCCGTCTTTCCCGTTCCCGTCTCTCCTATCACAATGGCATTGACAGATATACGGACATTAGCAATATCCTTACGAGAACGAAGATATGTATAGGTATCGACAATGGTCTTCAACTGCTGCTTCACCTCATCGAGACCTACCAACTTATCGAGCAGGTCCTGACTTACAAGCGGCTGACCACACCACTTGCAGAACTTAGCAATGCTTCTGTTTTCCTTATGACATTTCTCGCAAACCATTATTCTACGTCTCGTTGTAATTGCTTAATTATTGCAGAGGGGCTGGTCTTCATTTGATTAACATCAGGATTGCTAACATTAAGAAGACTCGGACTGAAAATGATGAAATCAAGGACAAACACAAATACCAGCACACTCCAGAGGATATAGTGCAGCACGCTCTCCCCACTAATGGAGCGAACCTGATCCGTCACATCATTCAACAAACCGAACTTTGAACCCTTGAATCTGTATGACTTTGTCTTGAACGTGTAATACAACGGTTCAAGCAATGATGACTTGATATCATTCTGAAGGACTTCAGAAATCAGCTTACTGTCGGCCTTCTGGTCACCACGGAAATCTGTCAGATGACAAATGAGCATGTACACCAGGGAGATGACAGCAATCGTAATATTAAAGAGCGAGGGATGAGACTGTCCCATATACTTTAATATTATAATAGGTATAAAGGAGGACAGAGCTCCTAATAATCCCCACAGACAGGAGAACATAAAGTCATAGCCACGGAAGAAGGCTCTGGTGCCTACGATGACGGCAGTCATACCACCCAAAGGCAAACCAATGGAGAGGAACGTGTGTCCCATCAAGAACGAGCGATCCTTGACGCCGATAATCAGCACAAGCAGAAGCCAGATACCGCAAAGTCCATAGAAGATCATACGCCACATCTTCTCCTTGCCCTTGGCACGCTGCCAATTACTACGCACTTCCTTGATTCTGGCAGACGTCTCTTCACGGGCATCGACGAAACGTTTATAGTAACGCTGGGTCGCATCAATCTTTCCTAAGGCCATCAGCCACTCTTCCAAAGCATGCTCATACGCATACTCTTCTGAGAAATCAGCAAAGGGATCCTCGTGATAGAAGACCGACATCCACTGCGTGAAGGAACCATTCCTGATCTCACCTCGAAGCTGTGAGTAGTTTCTCGCATCGATATTCTTTCCATCTGTCATCTCTGTTCCGTCAGGCATCAGATAGACAGGGGTAACACCCAGAATCCTACAGAAACGATAAACAGCTGTCTTCGCATCATAGGCACCCAGACGCTCACGATTCTCTTCGCTCTTGAAATCAAAGCAACGGGCATGCTCACCATATATCTCTGTCCAACCGTGAAGCTGGGCGTAATAGGTGAACCTGCCTTCAAGTGCTACGATATCTTCCATCTCCTGCTCAAACTCCTTCTCACTGAGGTGCTCTGCATTCTTCAGTCGTTCACAGAGTTGTTCACCAACCTGCATGGGCGTGAATGCACTTCCCAGGTCATAGGCTGCCTCACGATCAAGATTATACAGCACTTTATAAGCCAAAGTCGAAGAATAAGGCTGATCCTTCGTCATAATACGGAGGCTCTCACAGGCCATACGGTCCTCATGGCTGTACATCCAGGAAAGCAGTCGACCGTCTGTCAGACAATGCCAGTCATCTTCTGTCAGATTCTCCCTACCGAAGGTCTTAACGATATCCTTCAAATCGGAAGAGGGATACTTTGCCAGCAGAGGTATCTCAGGATCGATCTCATAGACAAGTCGCATAATCGCTATACGGAGATCATCCTTATTCGTGGTATTCTTGAAATAAGAACGCAGACGATCCACATCGCATTTCGTATGGGATTCCAGATAGAGGAACAGCGAATCGTTAGGGTTCGTCAGCAATAATCCGTAGTCGCTCTGATAACTCAACAACGAGATAGCCATACTGTGAACATCATCACAGAGATTGCCCTTGACATCTTTATATGGATAAGTAGGCTCCATGACATAGACCGAAGCTAGAAGTCCTGCCTTCTGGTCTACTGGATAACGGTTTACAACGATATCCTTCACAATCGTGCTGAGTTTCTCATTACCACACGACTCCAACCAGGAACCGATCCTGCCATTATAAAGATAGCCGATGGCAATCTTCTCATTATCCAGAAGCAGGGGAACCAGCTCATGGATATTATCAGCCACCAGATTTCTGTCGGGATCGACAATGAAACTCTTGTATTTTAAGAATGGCGAGGAGAGGTCAACCTTCGGACTTCCACCTTCAAACCACTGCTCTACCTCTTCATATCCCCAACGATTCAGAGGATTAACCACTGTCAGGCCCTGCACAATCATACGTACACGATCTGGCAGTTCCTTGATATGAGGAATACGGCCTTCATTCTTCTGACGCATCATAATGCGCTCGTTCGAACTCATCGGGTTCTCACCCAGCCAAAGAGCCATCAGACACATTCCCAAAGAATAGAAATCAGCAGCAGGCGCTACTTCCACCACACCATCGATAACATCTGAATACATCTCAGGGGCAGCATAGATGGGGGTACGGGCCTGTGTCGTCTTATGCGACTTACCGTCCTGTTCCAGAATACTGGAAATGCCAAAGTCGCCAAGAACCAGCTCTGTATGTTCTTTATCACGGAAGAAGAAATTGCTCGGCTTGACATCTTTGTGCAGAATATTACACTCATGACAGTAAGCCAGTGCGGCAGCACCCTGTAAGGCAATACGACGGAACTTGTCAAGATCGCCATTCAGCTTATATTCTGCCATTGATCCTCCACGAAGATACTCCATCAGTTCATAATAGCGGTGCTTGCCATCAACATAGGTCTTGCCATAGTCGAACACATGGACTATCATCTCGAAATCAAAGTTCAGAACGGTCTGGAGAATCTTCTTGTTGACGTCGAAGCTGGGATAGTAAATCTTCAGAACGTACTCTTCATGATCACGCTCAACAAGAAAGACCTGAGCCTCACCAGAATTATCGCTCAAGCACTGAATCTTATGATAGTTGACACCTTTGAGGATGAAATCGTCACCATAGACCGCCTCCTTCTGCGAGGTAGCCCCATCAGCCCTGACTGTTCCACTCATATCAGCAGAGACAGGCATCTCAGCTGGACGAATGGTACCATCCAAGGTTGCAGGACGGACAGTCCCATCTAATGCAGCAGGACGGACAGTCCCATCTAATGCAGCAGGTCGAATGGTGCCGTCTAGTTCTGCAGGTGGAATGGTCCCGTCGAGTTCTGCAGGACGAATAGTTCCATCAAGTCCGGCAGGACGAACGGTTACATCGTCATTGGTCGTATTTTCGTTACCGAAGGTTCTTTCCGTGCTCATTTAAATATCGTCTTTAATTTCCTTTTTCGAATTCTTACCAAGTATAATCCACTTTCCTCCCATCTGCGGCTTAGCACATCCACAGGGACTGGAATGAAGTGCGTGCTTGAAATTACACTCCCAGGCCAATCTGACACCCGATGGTTTGCAGGCCATCGCATAATTGCGCACCTGTGCTGGCTTGGGTTGAGGCTGCTGGGCCATCTGCTCCAGAATCTCAGCGAGTCGGTTAAGGCGTTCCTGCTTCTTGGCATCATACTCTTCCTTACTCATACGCTTGTTCGTGGATTCAGGAATGACAGGATTGGATATACCACGATCCTGCGCCAGAAGTGTCAGCACTCGCTCACGAAGTTTGATGTTCTTCTGATCACGAAGGACCTCACGCTCTGAAGTATAGGGGATCGTCATCTCCAGCTTCTGGATCTCACTGGCCAGACGCTGCATCTCCTTGAACTCTGGAGTTTCCCTGATACGCTCCATCATCTGATGGGCTTCCTCCGTCAGAGGGGTTCCACACTGCTTGCAGAAAGAGAAATCATTCAACGTACGACAGACAGGACATACAATGCCGCCTCGAGGACTGCCACACTCAGGACAGAAAGCCTCGTGACCTGAAAGATGGGCACCACAGAAGGAGCAAACATCCTTGCGGATATAATGGCGACAGGTTTCACAAAAATCAGCATCAGGATCAATGTCTGCACCACAATTGGGACAGGTCGTCGTGCCAATGGGATTACCACAAGATGCGCAGAACATGGCCTCAGGTTCGTTGATAGTACCACAATGGGGACACTGGACACCCTGTGCCGAATGCATCTGCATCGCCTGCTGAGACTGCGGTTCAAAAGCCCTGTCACGAGTCAGCTCATCACGCTGCAACTGCCATGAGCTGCTGCTGTTACGTTCTGGATTCAGAGTATTATCATCATTCATAAAAAACGCGCAATTAACTTAAGTTAGGTGCAAAATTACGAAAAAAAACTTAATGAACAAAAAAAACCGCCGTAAATTTATATTTACGACGGCAAATTCTTCGAATTTATGGCCAAATTACCACAATTGCAGGCGTTCTGACTGCGGAATATACATTTTATCGCCCTCTTTCACACCAAATGCTTCATACCATGCATCAATATGGGGAAGAGCACCGTTTACACGCCAACGACCCAGTGAATGAGGATCACTCTTCGTACGGTTACGGATCTCCTCTTCAGTAATATTATTGGCCCAAACGCCTGCATAGGCATGGAAGAAACGCTGATCAGCTGTCAGACCGTCTTTCTCACCTAAGGGACAACGCTTAGTGGCATTCTTATAGGCTGCGAAAGCGACCTGCAAGCCTCCATGATCAGCCAGGTTCTCACCCAAAGTCAGACGTCCGTTAGCCTTCAGATCAGGAAGAACGCTGATTGCTGAGAAGAAGTCAGCATACTTATCCGTTCTCTCTGTAAAGTTCTTTCCATCTGCTTCAGTCCACCAGTCATGCATGTTTCCATCTTTGTCAAAACGACGGCCCTGATCATCGAATCCGTGTGTCATCTCGTGGCCGATAACCACACCGATGGCACCATAGTTGAAGGCATCGTCGGCAGTAGGCTCGAAGAAGGGATACTGCAGGATACCTGCAGGGAAGCAGATCTCGTTCGTCGTAGGATTGTAATAAGCATTTACCGTCTGGGGATACATGTGCCAGTCATCACGATCTACAGGCTTGCCTGCACGATGCTCGATATTCCAGGCATTCCAGAACTTATCGCACTCCAGCATATTCTCATAGTAAGATTTTTTTGGATCAATCTGAAGTGCAGAGATATCCGTCCATCTGTCAGGATAGCCGATCTTCACATAGAACGTATTAAGCTTCAACAGAGCATTCACCTTCGTTGAATCATCCATCCAGTCCTGTGCAGCAATACGCTCGCCAAGGGCAATCTGCAGGTTCTTGACCAGTGTAGCCATACGCTGTTTGGACGACTCAGGGAAATACTTCTTTGCATAGATCCTGCCCAGGGCCTCACCCATCACATTCTCTACCTGACTGGTACTGCGCTTCCAAAGCGGATGATTCTCCTTACGGCCTGAACGGATACGTCCATTGAAATCAAAACTTTCAGCAACGACGTCGTCACTCAGGAGATCGGCTGCAGAGGAGATGATATCCCACTCCATCACGTCACGATACTCTGCAGGCTTCATCGAACCTGCCAAAGCGTTGGCGCCTGCCATGAAATCGGGCTGTCCGACAACCATCTCCTGAATATACTTGCTGGCGATACCCTTCGCGTTCATCAGCTTCTCCAGAGGCAGATTGGGGTACTTCGACTCGAACTCCTGAAGTGTCATCTTGTTATAGTTGGCCTCAGGGTCACGAAGTTCTGTACGCGACTTGCTGACCTTGGCCAGTTCAGTCTCCATCTTCATGATGTTCTGCATCTTCTTGGTCGCTGCACTTTTACTGAAGCCAAAGAGCTGGAACATCTTGACTATGTGCTTCTTAAAAGCCTCACGGATATTGGCCGTAGCCTTGTCGTTATCGAGGTAATACTCCTTCTGACCCAACGACAGACCTCCCTGATAGATGTTCAGGATATTCTCCGTGGCGTTCTTGTCATCAGCACCCAGACCAGCATAATAGAAATTACTGCCACCATAGGGAGCTCGTTCCAACAGGATGTCGAGAAGCTGCTGCTTGGTCTTGGCTGCCTCAAGCTTCTTGATTACTGGCATAACAGGACTGACACCTTCCTGGTTACGACGTACAGAGTCCATCGCCAACTTATACAGGTCGCTGAGCTTCTGCTCAATCGTACCTGCCTCATAGGTATTGGCCTGCAGTTCTGCAAGAATACCGTTGATACGTTTGGCATTGTTCTCCTGCAGCTGGTCAAAACTGCCATAACGGGAATAGGCTGCAGGCAGAGGATGCTTCTTCACCCATCCGCCACAGGCATAGCCGTAGAAATCATCGCCAGGACGCAGACTCGTGTCAAAATCTGTCTGATCCAGACCTGAACGAAGTGGCTCCTGAGCCATAGTCATCATTGTCATTGATGCCATTGCCATCATTGTAATTATTCGTTTCATACTTTTTATTGTTTGTTTATTGAAAGTTTTCTAATTGTTCACTCAGCGTCTCCCAACGCTCTACCTCCTCGTCGAGGGCACTCTTAATCGAGGTGTATTCCGTTACGAGTACCATATCCGAGGCGTTCTCTGGCTGCATCAGCAGCTCATCGAGCTCTTTCAGACGCTGTTCCATCTTCTCGATCTTGGCCTCAGACTCCTTCACAGCCTTCTCTGCACGATTCTTGCGCTTCTGCTGCTCCTTGCGCTCGGCATAGGAAAGAGATTTTAGTAGGGCCTCGTCATTTGTCCCATCCCCTGGGACAACTTGTCCCACCCCTTGGGACTTCTTGTCCCACCCCATGGGACAATTAGCCTGCTTGGCTACGCTGTCAGACGACTCCCTTCCCAGTTCATTAAGCTCGCTGATCTTCTTCGCCTGGAGGAAGTCGTAGATGCCTCCAAGATGCTCTCTGACCTTACCTCCACCAAACTCGTAGACCTTCGTCACCAAGCCGTCGAGGAACTCACGATCGTGACTGACGATAATCGCTGTACCATCGAAAGCCTTGATGGCCTCTTTCAGCACATCCTTCGAAGGCATGTCGAGATGGTTCGTGGGCTCGTCGAGAATAAGCAGGTTGACAGGTTCCAGCAGCAGACGGATCATCGCCAGACGACTGCGCTCGCCACCACTGAGCACCTTCACTTTCTTATCTGACTCTTCGCCACCAAACATAAAGGCGCCCAGGATATCATTGATACGCAGACGAATATCGCCTTTCGCCACATTATCAATCGTCTGGAATACAGTCAGACTTTCATCGAGCAACTGCGCCTGATTCTGAGCAAAATAGCCGATCTGGATATTATGACCTATTTTCAGTTCACCAGTAAAGGGAATCTCACCCATGATACACTTCACGAGGGTAGACTTTCCTTCGCCGTTCTTTCCCACAAAGGCCACTTTCTCACCTCTCTTGATCGTGAGGGTCACATGATCGAAGACGGTATGGGCACCATAGTCCTTTCTGACTTCGTCGCAGATCACAGGGTAATCCCCACTACGCAGACAAGGAGGGAATTTCAGGTGCATCGCAGAGTTGTCGACCTCGTCGATCTCGATAGGCACGATCTTCTCCAACTGCTTGATTTTCTGCTGCACCTGAACAGCCTTCGTAGCTTTATAACGGAAACGCTCGATGAAGTCCTTCATCTCTGCCACTTCCTTCTGCTGATTCTCGTAGGCTCTCAACTGCTGCTCACGTCGCTCCTTGCGAAGCACGACGTATTCATTGTATTTCACCTTGTAGTCGATAACCCTTCCACAGGAGATCTCCAACGTTCGATTTGACACATTATTAATAAAGGCACGGTCGTGACTGACAAGTACGACAGCACTCGAACTCTGAGCCAGGAATTGTTCCAGCCACTGGATACTCTCGATATCAAGGTGGTTCGTTGGCTCGTCGAGCAACAGCACGTCTGGCTTCTGAAGCAGGATCTTCGCCAGCTCGATACGCATGCGCCAGCCTCCAGAGAACTCTGAGGTGGGGCGCTCGAAGTCTGTACGCAGGAATCCAAGTCCTGTCAGCGTACGCTCCAGCTCCGCCTCGCGACTCTCTGCGCCCATCATCAGGAAACGCTCGTGCTCTGTGGTATATTTCTCTATCAAGGCCAGATAGCTTTCGCTCTCATAGTCAGTACGTTCTGCCAGTTCCTGGTTCATACGGTCCAGACGCTCTTTCATCTTCGTGATGTCAGCAAATGCCTTCTGGGCTTCTTCACGAACGGTGGTATCGTCCTGAAGGTTCATGACCTGAGGCAGATAGCCGATCCGGCAGTCATTGGGAATGCTCACCGTTCCTGCTGTCGCCTTCTGCTGACCACAGAGAATCTTCAGCATCGTCGACTTGCCTGCTCCGTTCTTGCCGACAAGGGCAATACGGTCTCTGTCGTTGATGACAAAACTGGCATCAACAAACAAAGGCTTCACGCCAAACTCCACTTTCAGTCCTTCAACAGAAATCATTTCTTATTTACGAATTTGTAGTCCTTATACTTCTCCCTGGGGAAACGGAGCATCTCGTCTGTAATACCTCCATATTGGAAATCAGAGATCTTGATGGTCGTCCAGATAAACGAGATCTTGATCCTCAGACTGATAGGATAATACGTCTTCCGAGTCAGCAGCACATGAGCTTCCTTGATGCCTTTGACACCTTTCTTGGCCTTGAGCGTAAGCATCAGTCCCTGAGGGTCTTCTGAGACACTGTATTCAAAGTTATCTGGGTCGAACTTGAACTTACGCGAATACTTATCCGACTTGTTGTTAGAGGCACTATAGACCTCCACCTCCTTGTCTCTCTTCTTTTTCTTGACGATATGGACGGTTGTGCCATCATTCCAGGAGTTCATCTTGGCATCCTCAAACTTACTTTTCTTCTCTTTAAGCCATATCGTGCCATTAGTCTTGTAGATGCCGATGATATTCACGTCGTAATGCAGCTTGACCCCCTCAGGCCCAAACACCTGACTGTAGGCCTGATTGAAGATACGCCTTGCCTGACGCGCATTGGGAGTGTCCTGAGCATGCACAGAACACAGCACCATCAACAGCATCATGATTACTAAAACGAACTTATTTCTCATCTTTTTTCAGTTTCAAGTTGCAAAAGTACTAATTTCTCGTGGAATTTCATTATTTTTGCACACAAATTAACGAATTTACAGCAAGACATATGGAAAAGAACATCTTTGCCAAACTGATTGCCACTGCAATGAACCTCCAGGAGAAGGCCGTTGCCAATACACTCGCCCTACTCGACGAGGGCTGCACCATTCCCTTCATCTCGCGATACAGGAAGGAACGTACGGGTGGACTCGACGAGGTTCAGATTGCTGGTATCAGCGACAGATACGACAAGCTCAACGAGATACAGAAACGTAAGGAGACGGTCATTAAGACCATCAACGATCTGGGGAAAATGACACCCGAACTGGAGAAACGAATCGACACCTGCTGGGATGCAACGGAGTTGGAGGATATCTATCTGCCCTTCAAACCCAAACGGCGAACACGTGCCCAAGTGGCTCGCGAACAAGGCCTGGAGCCACTGGCCCAGATACTTCTCCTCCAAAGGGAGCGTGATCCTGAGCGTGTGGCAGAGCGATACATCAAAGACGAGGTGAAAGATGCTGAGTCAGCCATCAAAGGGGCTCAGGATATCATCGCAGAAATCGTCAGCGAGGATGAACGTAGTCGTCAACAGCTTCGCACCAGCTTCAGTCGACAGGCTTTTATCGTCTCGAAAGTAGTAAAAGCAAAAGCAGATACAGATGAAGCTGCAAAATATAGCGACTACTTCGACTGGGAAGAGCCTCTTAAGCGTTGTTCCTCCCACCGTCTCCTGGCCATGCGACGAGGGGAGAGCGAAGGCATCCTCCGTATCAGTATTTCTCCTGATGACGAAGAGGCTGTAGAACGTTTGAAACGGCATTACGTCTATGGCAACACACCTTGTGGCAAACTGGTGGCCGAAGCTGTCGAGGATGGCTATAAGCGACTGCTTAAACCTGCCATCGAAACAGAGTTCTCTGCTCTCAGCAAGGAGAAAGCCGACGAAGAGGCCATCCGTGTCTTTGCAGAGAACCTGCGGCAATTGCTGCTTGGCGCACCGTTAGGTCAGAAACGGGTCATGGGTATCGATCCTGGCTTCCGTACTGGTTGTAAGGTGGTCTGCCTCGATGCTCAGGGTAATCTGCTGCACCATGAGGCCATCTTCCCCCACCCGCCTGTCAACAAACGGATGGAGGCTGCTATGGCTGTAACCAAGATGCTCAAGAAATATCAGATTGAGGCCATATCCATAGGGAATGGTACAGCTAGTCGTGAGACGAATGATTTCATCAAGGATGTCCTCGCTGGCCGCTACAACCTCGACACAAAGAATAATGGTCAATGTTCAATGGTCAATATTCAATGTTTTGTCGTCAGCGAAGATGGTGCCTCTGTCTATTCTGCCTCGAAGATTGCGCGCGATGAGTTCCCTGATGAGGACGTAACTGTTCGTGGAGCTGTTTCCATAGGACGCAGACTGATGGATCCACTCGCAGAACTGGTGAAGATCGATCCCAAGAGCATTGGCGTAGGTCAGTATCAGCACGATGTGGATCAGACCAAACTCAAGCACTCACTGGACCAGACCGTTGAGAGTTGTGTCAATCTGGTTGGCGTCAATCTCAATACAGCCTCCCAGCATCTGCTGATGTACGTCAGCGGACTTGGTCCCACGCTCGCCAAGAATATCGTGGATTATCGTCGCGAGAATGGTGCCTTCACCTCACGCGCCCAACTGAAGAAGGTGCCTCGCCTAGGGCCTGCTGCCTTCCAGCAATGTGCAGGTTTCCTGCGTATTCCTGGAGCCAAGAATCCACTCGACAATTCGGCTGTCCATCCTGAAAGCTATGCTGTCGTCGAACAGATGGCTAAGGATCAAGGTTGTTCTGTGGCTGACCTCATTAATAATAAGGAGAAACGCGAGGCCATCGATATCAAACGTTATGTCACAGCCGAGGTGGGCATCCCCACCCTGACGGATATCATGAAGGAACTTGAGAAACCTGGTCGCGACCCTCGTGAACAGATTGAGGAGTTCGAGTTCGATAAGAATGTGTCTACGGTCGACGATCTGGTGGAAGGCATGATTCTGCCTGGTATCGTAACCAACATCACGAACTTTGGTGCTTTTGTCGATATTGGTGTGCATCAGGATGGTCTCATCCATATCTCTCAGATGGCGAATCGTCGCATTGCCCATCCTACAGATGTGGTGAAACTCCATCAGCACCTTCGCGTCAGAGTGATTGAGGTAGATCGTAGGCGCAATCGTATATCCCTCTCATTAAAAGGAATTTAGAAACATGAAGAATCATATGGTATATGGGCTGCTGCTGATTGTCGCAGCTGTTGTCTCCTGTACATCCGGAGATGCTACTGGAGGCCGCATGCTCAGCCCAGAACAGGAAAGGTTGGAAAGAATTAACCGAATCGACAGCACATCACTCAGTGAAGTTGTCAAACTGGATTCTATAGATGGATTCGAACAATTGAGTTCTCTGACTGCCGATGCGTGGATGCTCATCGACGACTCCACGGGTTGTATCATCAGCGAGAAGAATGCCGACGAACTGAGACATATGGCCTCGATCACCAAGATGATGACTTGCTTGTTGGCACTTGAGAACGGACAGATGGGCGACACCATCGAAATCACCGAAGATGTCTATGTAGCCAAGGATTCCAGAGTGAAGTTAGGCGACAAATATGAGATGAGACACCTGATTGACGAGATGATGCTGATCAGCGACAATGATGCTGCCTATGCGCTGGCCAAACACATCGGCGGCGACACACTGAGGTTCTGCGACATGATGAATGAGAAGGCTGAGTACCTGGGGATGACCCATACGCACTTTGCCAATCCCAACGGAGTACCTAATCCCAACAACTACAGTACCGCCAGCGATCTGATAAGACTGTCACGATACTGCATGCGCGACAGTCTCTTTGCTGCCATCGTGGGAACAGTCGAAAAGGATGTGCCCCTCCTGGATGGGCGCCACATGCCTTGTCGTAACACCAATGCGCTGCTTAAAACCTACGAAGGCTGTATGGGAATCAAGACTGGTTTTACACGCCAGGCTGGCAATTGCCTCGCCTCTGCTGCCTCGCGCGATGGCGTGACCCTCTATCTCGTCCTGCTCAATAGTCGCAGCATGTCAACGCGTTTCACGGAGTCGGCCCTCCTACTCGACTATGGCTTCAACGTGATGAAGGCCTATCGATAGTATCAAAAAAATCATCCCTGTCCAAAACTGAACAGGGATGATACTGATAAAGACTTGTAATTTCTTACTTCACTTTTTCCACGATGGCCTTGAAAGCCTCGGGGTTGTTGACAGCGAGGTCAGCGAGGACCTTACGGTTGATCTCGATACCTGCCTTGGCAAGGTTACCCATGAAGACTGAGTAGCTCATACCCTCCATACGAGCGGCAGCGTTGATACGCTGAATCCACAAGGCACGGAAGTTACGCTTCTTATTACGGCGATCACGATAGGCATAGGTCAAACCCTTCTCCCATGTGTTCTTGGCTACTGTCCAAACATTCTTGCGGGCACCGAAGTAACCGCGGGTAAGCTTCAAAATGTTCTTACGCTTTGCTCTTGAAGCAACGTGATTTACTGATCTTGGCATAATTCTTCTTACTTTAAATGTTCGACAATAGGTTTAACGGAGACACAACAGGTCACGAACCTGCTTCATGTTTGAAGGATCAACGATAGTTGTACCTACCAAGTTACGCTTCTGCTTCTTGGTCTTCTTCGTGAGAATGTGGCTGTGGTAAGCGTGACGTCTCTTAACCTTACCTGTACCGGTGAATGTGAATCTCTTCTTAGCACCGGAGTTTGTCTTTACTTTTGGCATTGTTTTAAAAATTTAAATTGTTATTAATATCCGATGGCAACGCATATACCGGGCGCGCCACCTTCTTTATTTTTCCTCAGTGAGCTTCTTCAGTGCATCAGCACTGATCTTGGCATTGGCGAAAAGACCGCCGTTGGCTGGCATCTCTGCCTCTACCTCTGGGGCTTTCTCCTGCTGAGCCTTCTTGGCCTCCTTGGCCTCTGCCTCTGCGGCCTCACGGTCACGGGCCTGCTGACTCTTCTTGGCTGCACCAGCCTTCTTCGGAGCCAGATAGAGGAACATCTTCTTGCCTTCAAGCGATGGCATCGACTCTACCTTACCGACTTCCTCCAGGTCATTGGCGAAACGGAGGAGCAACACCTCGCCCTGCTCCTTGAACAGGATGGAGCGTCCACGGAAGAATACGTATGCACGTACCTTATTACCTTCCTCAAGGAACTCCTTGGCATGCTTGAGCTTGAACTGATAGTCGTGCTCGTCGGTCTGTGGTCCGAAGCGGATTTCCTTTACCTCCACCTTTACCTGCTTGGCCTTCATTTCCTTCTGGCGCTTCTTCTGCTGGTAGAGGAACTTGGAGTAGTCAATAAGACGACAAACGGGCGGATTGGCATTGGGTGAGATCTCTACGAGGTCTACGCCCTGCTCGCGGGCCATATTGAGTGCATCACGGGTAGGAACTACGGACGATCCATTGTCACCTACGATGCGGACTTCACGTACTCGAATCTGATCGTTGATTCGGTACTGACTCTTCATTTTGTCATTCTTCATTCACTACTTTTTAGAAAATCGGGTGCAAAATTACTAAATTTTGTTTAGAGTTTAAAGTTTATAGTTTATAGATGATTACAATTTTATGAAAATTTAACTTTTCGACTATCATATCAACTCTAAACTATAAACTCTAAACTTTCTACTATAAACTTTCAACTATAAACTACTAAAAGTCTTTCGTCATTTCTGCAACACGGGCATTCACCTCGTCGATGAACTCCTGGATGGTCTTGACACTCTGCTCGCCACCGCCCTGAGGACGTACGGCTACAGTGCCATCCTGCTGCTCCTTCTCACCTACAATCACCATGTAAGGAATACGCTTCAGCTCGTTGTCGCGAATCTTACGACCAAGCTTCTCGTTGCGCAGGTCGATGGTAGCACGAACACCACCCATATCGAACTTCTTGGCAACCTCCTGAGCATAGTCGTTGTACTTCTCTGACAGCGGCAGAATAGCCACCTGGTCGGGTGTGAGCCAGAGGGGGAAGTGACCTGAGGTGTGCTCGATCAGCACGGCGCAGAAACGCTCGAGTGAGCCGAACGGTGCACGGTGGATCATCACAGGGGTCTTCTTCGTATTGTCCTCGTCAGTATATTCGAGCTGGAAGCGCTTCGGCAGGTTGTAGTCCACCTGGATGGTACCCAACTGCCAGCGACGGCCGATAGCGTCCTTGATCATGAAGTCGAGCTTCGGACCATAGAAGGCAGCCTCGCCGTATTCCACCTTGGCGGGCAGACCCTTCTCCTGACAAGCCTCGACGATAGCCTTCTCGGCCAATGCCCAGTCCTCGTCAGTACCTACATATTTATCGTGGTCGTTAGGATCGCGCAGCGAAATCTGAGCCTCAAAGTTGAAACCGAAAGCGGTCAGCACGATACCGATGATATCCATCACGTTCAGGAACTCCTGCTTCACCTGGTCAGGACGACAGAACAGGTGGGCATCGTCCTGTGTGAACGAACGTACACGGGTCAGTCCGTGCAGCTCACCACTCTGCTCGTAGCGGTATACAGTACCGAACTCAGCGATACGCAGAGGCAGATCACGATATGAACGGGGTTTCCATGCGAAGATCTCACAGTGGTGAGGACAGTTCATCGGCTTCAGCATGTACTCCTCATCCTCCTCGGGAGTATGGATGGGCTGGAACGAATCCTTGCCGTAGTGGGCATAGTGACCAGAGGTTACATAGAGATTCTTCGAGCCGATGTGAGGAGTGATAACCTCCTGATACCCAAAGCGCTTCTGTACTTTGCGCAGGTGATCCTGCAGGCGCAGGCGGAGCTCGGTACCCTTCGGCAACCAGATGGGCAGACCCTTACCAACCTTGTCGGAGAACATGAACAGCTCCATCTCCTTACCGATCTTACGGTGGTCGCGCTTCTTGGCCTCCTCCAGCATTTCCAGATACTCGTCGAGCATCTTCTTCTTGGGGAACGAGATACCATACAGGCGCTGCATCTGCTCGCGGCTGGCATCGCCACGCCAGAAAGCACCAGCCACAGAGGTCAGCTTCACAGCCTTGATCTCGCCCGTATCCACGAGGTGCGGACCGCGGCAGAGGTCGGTGAAGTTACCCTGCGTATAGGTGGTGATTGAACCGTCTTCCAAGTCCTGGTCGATGTGCTCGCACTTGTAGGTCTGTCCGTCGGCAGCGAACTGCTTCAGGGCGTCGGCCTTAGCCACCTCCTTGCGAACCACCGGCTCTTTCTTGCCAGCCAGTTCCTTCATCTTTGCCTCAATCTTGGGGAAGTCACTCTCCTTGATCATCTCGCCGTCCTTCAGCAAGACGTCATAGAAGAAACCATTCTCGACAGCAGGTCCGAAACCGAACTGGATGCCGGGATACAATTCCTGCAGAGCCTCTGCCAACAAGTGGGCCGAGGTGTGCCAGAAGGTGTGCTTACCCTGCTCGTCGTCAAACTTGTAGAGTGCAATCGTGGCGTCCTCGTTGATGGGACGGTTCAGCTCTACGGTCTCACCGTTTACACCACAGCTTACAACGCTGCGCGCGAGAGCCGGTGAGATGCTCTCTGCAATCTGATAGCCAGTCACGCCCTGCTCATACGAACGAACAGATCCGTCTGGAAAAGTAATGTTAATCATATCTACAATATATGTTTGAGTTTAAACGGCTGCAAAGTTACACACTTTCATCGAAACCACCAAATTTTCCTCTTAAAATCCTATCTTTTTCACATTCTTCTCGTCAAGACGCCGATATGATAGTGTTCAAGGAGTAACACAAATCGGCAGTCATCTCTGAGAATAAGCGACAGAAATATCACAATAGCAATAGGTCTTTGTGGAACGGGTCTTAATCATGTCCGTGTGGAAATTGCGCTGTTTTTGCATCTTGAGGTTTTGCTCCC
>JAEEGJ010010266.1_pt1 | contig 24508 bp, 31 predicted proteins | sample 8958761 | NCBI WGS metagenome assembly JAEEGJ01 (sample SAMN16246546, study PRJNA631951) | gut metagenome | biome: gut microbiome; feature: rumen; material: RS-attached | host: Bos | place: Iran: Karaj | collected 2018-10 | reverse complement strand
ACCCCCACAACGGAGATGGCGCTGATGATATTGATGGCGTGAGTCGACTTCTTACTGAAGAGATAACGCCGAGCAATGTAGAACGGAAAGTTCAAGGTTTTTTCTTTTTTACCTTTTTACTTTTATACCTTTTTACTTTTTCAGCAACTCATCGATGCGTTCGATGTAGTCCAAAGAATCGTCGATGAAGAAACGTAGCTCAGGAATGATACGCAGCTGATAGCGGACACGAGTGCCCAGCTCATAGCGTATCTGCTTTTCGTTTCTGGTGATGTTCTGCATCAGTTCCTCACCCTTCTCTGATGGGAAAATGCTGAGGTACGCCGTGCAGATGCTAAGGTCAGGACTCACCTTTACTCTGGTGACACTGACCATCACTCCATGTAAGGAGCGCGTCTGCTCCTGAAAGATAACACTCAGTTCCTTCTGAAGCAGACGCGCTATTTTGTTTTGTCTGGTCTCTTGCATTACTTCAATCTTTGATTGAATAATGTCGCGACTCGGCAATGCCAAAAAGCGTTTTGGCATTGCTCTCGCTGCTCCATTACTTCTTCTTGTCTACTTCGAGCAGTTCAATCTTGAAGATCAGCATAGAGAAGGGCTTGATGTCCTCGCCCTGCTGGCGCTCACCGTAAGCGAGATCCTGAGGAATGTAAACTTCCCACTCAGAACCGGCAGGCATGCGGCAAAGAGCCTCAGTCCAACCCTTGATAACCTGATTTACACGGAACTCAGCAGGCTGGTTGCGCTCGTATGAGCTGTCGAATACCTTGCCTTCGAGAGTCTTACCTTCGTAGTTGACCTTAACCATAGAGGTGTCGGTAGGAATGGCACCCTTACCTTCCTTGATGACCTTGTACTGGACACCACAGGGCAGAGTCTTCACACCCTCCTTCTTGGCATTAGCCTTCAGGAAGTCCTCACCAGCCTTCTTGTTGGGGCCGAACTCAGTCTCCAAAGTCTTAGCCTTGATGGTCTTCATCATGGCCTGAGCAAGCTGAGCAGCAGAGTCAACAGTCATCAGACCACCCTTACCAGTAGTACCGCTAACGAAACCTGCCATGAAGTTCTTCAGAGAGATGGTCTTGGTAGAGTCGCTACCGAAGAGCTCGTGGTTGATGCCCTTAATCATCTGGTTACTTACCTGCTGACCAATCTGGATACCTGCATAGTAAGCGGCCTTCTTCTTGTCGTCACCAGCATTAGCGCCTTCGTTCAGACCCTTGATAAAGTCGTCCATATACATAGTGTCAACACCCAGACGACCTACGAGATAGTCCTTCAGACCCTGAGTCTGAGCCATACCAATGGCATAGCTGATGGTGTCTACATCACTCTTCAGGTTAGCCGTCGGAGTGCCATTGCCACACGAAATAATCATGATGGCTGAAAGTGCTGCCATAGCAGCGAAAGTGAACTTTTTCATTTGAATAATTGAATGATAATTTAATATTTAACTTTTAATCTTTAATCTCTACATGACCTGGATGAGTTCCACGTCGAAGATGAGTGCTGCGAAGGGAGGAATAGAACTGCCGGCACCACCCTCACCGTATGCCAGACGATAGGGGATGAAGAAGCGGTACTTGGCACCCTCCTGCATCAGCTGCAGACCTTCCGTCCAACCGGCAATGACCTGCTGGAGTCCAAACACAGCGGGCTCGCCACGCTGTACGCTGGAGTCGAACACGGTGCCGTCGATGAGGAAACCTTCGTAATGGCACTTCACGCTGTCCTTGGCAGAGGGCTTCTTGCCGTTACCTTCCTTCAGCACCTGATATTGCAGACCGCTGGGCAGGGTCACGACGTCAGCCTTCTTGGCATTCTCAGCCAGATACTTCTCACCAGCTTCCTTATGTGCTTTGCCAGCTTCTGCACGCTGCTTGTTGATCTTCTCTTCCTGAGCAGCGAAAAACTCCTGGACAATCTTTTGAGCATCGCGGTGTGAAACCTTCAGCTCGTTGCCAGCCAACACATCCTTGATAGCCTGGGCAAAGTCATCAATGTTGAGTTCTGAGGCTCCCATCTGAGCCAGTTGCTGACCAATGCCAAGCCCTAATGCATAGCTTACTTTATTCATGCTTTCTATATATAATAATGTATTGTTCTCTCAAAATCGGCTGCAAAGGTACTAAAAACTTTGAGATTTGAGATTTGAGATTTGGGATTTATGATGACTTATTAGAGTTATTTAACGCTTTGCATATCAAAAAGTTTAAAGTTCAAAGTTTAAAGTTCAAAGTAAATGTGTATCTTTGCACAAGATTAACATCTGTAGCTTATGAAAAAGATTGTAGTTTTAACTGGTGCCGGCATGTCGGTGGAGAGTGGACTGAAGACTTTCCGCGATGCCGATGGACTGTGGGAAGAGTATCCCGTACAGCAGGTAGCTACCCACGAGGGCTGGCTGGCCGACCCAACCTTGGTGACGAACTTCTATAACATGCTGCGTAAGAAGTGCTGGAACGTCAAGCCCAACGAAGGTCACAAGCTGGTGGCAGAATTGGAGAAGCACTACGACGTGACGGTAGTGACGCAGAATGTCGATAACCTGCACGAAATGGCTGGCTCGTCGAAAGTCATCCATCTTCATGGTGAACTGATGAAAGTTTGTTCCAGTAACAATCCTGACGACCCGCGCTACCAGCGACTGTTGACACCTGACAACTGCGAGGTGACGCCGGGTACAAAAGCTGGTGATGGCTCATTGCTCAGGCCGTTCATCGTGTTCTTCGGCGAGGCAGTGCCCAACATCACTGTAGCCGCAGAGGAGGCACAGACTGCCGACATCTTTATCATCATCGGCACGTCGCTGAATGTCTATCCTGCCGCAGGACTCATCCACTATGTACGACCGGGGGTTCCTGTCTATCTCATCGACCCAAGCCCCATCAGTGCTGGAGCCAACGTGACCCAGATTCAGAAAGGTGCCAGCGAGGGAATGAAGGAGCTGACGAAGATTCTCGTCCCATAGAATCGTTATCACGTTATAACGTTATAACGAGATTCCAAAAAGAAATTCCGAAAAGAATTATTCTGTCTTTTCGCCGCTTAGAATCCTGCCGTATTCGCCCTCCGTGGACAAAATGCGGCGGGCTTCTTTTAGCACTTTGTCGTTACGTAGTGCCACCTGCAGTTGTCCGCCCTGGAAGTAGTAGGCCGACACGATGTCCTGCTCTATCAGCTGTTGGATCTCGGTGCGGCGACGTTCCAGCTCACGGGCCACGTCGTGATGGTCTATCTTGGCTTTTAACGCATCAAACTCAGCACGGGCATCATCGTAATACCCCTCAAACTTGGCCAGGCGCACCAGCTCCTCATACTGCTTCTTGCTCAACTGGTCATACTTGAAACCGGCATCCACAACACGCTTGCAGAAGTCAGCATACTCGCTGTCTGTCAGGTGGAAGTCCGTGGCGGGAGCTATCGTGGGATGCTTGGCAATGTAGTCCACCACATAGTCAAACAACACCTCGGTGGAATCCAGACGGTCCAGATAGGCGGTAATGTTCGCCATCGTGTCGGGCTTTATCTCAATATCCGGCTTCAGGCCATCCTTCATGTCAATGCCACGGCCACTTGGCAGATAGTATCGCGAGGTGGTCAGCTTCAGGTTGGCATTATGCGGGAGGTCGACGTTAGGCACCTGAACCAAGCCTTTTCCATAAGTTCGCGTACCTATTATTACTCCACGCTTCAGGTCTTGGAGTGCTCCGCTGGTAATCTCGCTGGCCGACGCCGTCTCCTGGTTCACCAGCACCACTAATGGCATCACCGTGTCAATAGGCTCTAAACGGGTCTTGTATTCCGAATTGGCACGCTTCAGCTTACCTTTGGTTTCTACAATCTTCTGGCCTTTCGGCAACCACATACTCAGGATATCGACACACTCTGACAGCGAACCGCCGCCATTACTACGCAGATCCAGAATCAGTTTTTTTGCGCCCTGCTTCTTCAAGTCCAGGAAAGCTAAGCGCATTGGCTTGGCGGGCTCGCCGGTAAAGGTGTTCAGATTGATATAGCCCACGCTGTCGCCAAGCATGCCGTACCATGTAATCTCAGGCATCTTAATGCTCTTGCGGGTAATCTTGAAGTCCATCGTCTTACCCGTCGAGGGGCGCAACACCTTCAACACAAACGTCGTCCCAGGTTCGCCACGCAGACGGCTACTCACATAATTGGTATTCTGGCCAGTCATCACAGAGTCGTCAATCTGTAAGACCACATCACCTTTCTTCAAACCAACCTCCGACGAAGGCATACCTTCGTACGGTTCGTCAATAACCACACGCTTGTCCTTCTGATGGTAACGAACCAACGCCCCGATACCGGCATACTTGCCTGTCAGCATCTGCTTCAGTTCCTTTTGCCGAGACTCAGGATAATACTCCGTATAGCGGTCCAACGAGGCCAGCATGGCATCGATGCCTGCCGTAACAACCTTGTTGGCGTCAAGCGTGTCAACGTACATCATGTCGAGATTCCGGTAAAGAGCGTTGAAAATCTCCAAGTTCTTTGCCACCTCCATATTATGGTTCTTCACGTCCTGAGCCAGTACAGACAACGACATCAAGAAGGAAGCTATCAATAGAAAAACACTTCTTTTCATCTTCATATTACAAATTTATGGCTGCAAAGGTACGAATAAGCGAGTAAAAAGCCAAAGTTTTTGAGCTTTTTCGAGTAGGACTACTTTCGTTTTTAATCAAAATTACACAAAAAAACGTCTCCCATGAATTTTTTCGCCAAAAAGTTTGCACGTTTCAAAAAAACTCCTTACCTTTGCACCCGCAAATCAGAAATGAGACGCACCTGCTTCAGTAGCTCAGTTGGTTAGAGCACCTGACTGTTAATCAGGGGGTCGTTGGTTCAAGCCCATCCTGAAGCGCCTAAAAATCAAGGAGTTAGAGAAATCTAACTCCTCTTTTTTGTCCAATTGTGGCTAATTTGAGGCAACAAATGTGGCATTTTCCATTAAATTCCATTTGTTTTCACCACTTTTCACTGATAATTTTTGGCCTGAAAACAATCTTTTCACAAGTTTTCATTTTCTTATTACAGCCACCTGATTGCTGAGTTGTGGCTAAATTGAGGCAAACGGATGAAGCAGTAGCACTTTCTACCTATATTATAATATGTAGCTCTGTCGTTTCTGTGAGATTCGGCATCCTCTGAGAAAAATCTTATTTATAGTTAAAGACGCATTGTAATACGCAGGGAATTTGCTATCTTCGTGCCAAAATTCAAAAACGACAGAAATTTGGAATTAAACTGAATAAAGTGATGAACAGTAAGATGGATCCGATGGGCAGAGCCATTCTTGACTATGTCAAGCGACAAGGTCGAGCGGCCGACTATTGGAAAACCAAGAAAGCAGACAGGCTTCATAAATAACAACGATATGGAAACAATAAAGGATATAGACGAAAAAGGAAGAAAAGTCGCGATAGACATTGTAAAGGCGAATATCTTTGCAGTAGCCATTATGATTGTGGCGGCAATAGCGCTGTTGGTGCCGTTCTTCCTTATTTGGGGAGGTCGTAAGCCAATGATGGAGATACTTGGCAGCGGCACTCAATGGATCGTGGCTTTCGTGGCCATGTTTATCGGCATTGTGGTACACGAGCTGATTCACGGCATTACGTGGGCATGTTATGCCCCAAGCGGATGGAAGAGCATCAGTTTCGGTTTTATGTGGAAGTTGCTCACCCCCTACTGCCACTGCGACGAGCCGATGCACATCCCCGGCTACATGATGGGAGCCATGATGCCATGCGTCATTTTGGGTATCATTCCATCGATAGTGGCCATGTTTATCGGCAACCTTCCCCTACTTGCATGGGGTATCTTCTTCATTGCAGCAGCTGCTGGTGACATTTGGATGACATGGCTTCTGACCAAGGAAAATCCGAAGAGTATGGTGCTCGATCATCCCTCAGAGGCAGGTTTTTACATTATAGATTAGAATTTATGTTTGAACATATCGAAGACTTTACGGCCTGGCCTATTCTGACAGGCATCTTGGTAGGCTACATTGCCAACCGCATTATGAGCGGCGAAGGTAAAGGGTGCTGCATGAACCTGATTATCGGTGTCATTGGCAGTTATGTTGGCACGTTCATCAGCCATCTGCTGAACATCGAGCTGCTTGGCAAAGGCTATCTAACAAACTTCGTGTTCTGCGTCGTTGGTGCCGTAACAGTATTATGGATTTGGAAGAAACTATTTGATTAAGCATGAAGATAATAGACGATAACTTAATGAACGGATTGGCCGAGGAAGCCAAGAAGTCGCCGAGACTGAGGATGAACTATAACTTTCATCAGAGTCTTCAGGACAAGTGCCACCGATTCCTCAATGCGTTGGAGCCTGGCACATTTATCCCAGTACATCACCATCCTGACAAGGACGAGACCTTTGTGATACTAAAGGGTAAAGTCCGGGTGACAACCTACAATGATGAGGGCGAGATAGTGGAGTCCTGCGTCATTAGCCGGGAGAGTGGCCGCTATGGCGTGGATATTCCCAAGAACGTCTGGCATGGGCTGGAGTGTCTGGAGCCGAGCGTCCTGTTGGAGTGCAAGGCAGGACCATTTGTAGAGCACGAAGTTGACGGGATTCTGGAAACAAAACCCACGAAGGATATCTATCTGGCTGGTGGCTGCTTCTGGGGAACGGAGCACTACTTCAAGCAGATTGAGGGTGTGGCCCTGACGGAAGTGGGGTTTGCCAACGGACATACCGAGAATCCGACGTACAAGGAAGTATATACCGACCAGACAGGCTTCGCAGAGACCGTCTTTGTGCGGTTCTATCCCGATTTGGTCAGTCTTGAATTCCTGTTACAGATGTTCTTCAAGGCCATCGACCCGACCAGTCTCAACAAGCAGGGACACGATGAAGGTACACGCTATCGCACAGGTGTGTATTATACTGACCCATCAGATTTGCCCGTTATCGAGAAGGTCTTTACCGAAGAGCAGAAGAACTACAGACAACCTTTGACTGTAGAGAAACAACCTCTGCAGAACTTCTATACTGCGGAAGAGTAGCATCAGGACTACCTCGATAAAAATCCTGACGGCTACTGCCACCTGCCACTGTCGTTGTTTGAGTTTGCAAGGAAAACTAAGGAAAAGAAATGAGGAGGATCATCAGAGAAGCCCAACCGTCGGACATGGCTGACATTAGGCTGGTCATGGATGCCGCCAAGATAATCATGCGACAGTCTGGCAATATGCACCAATGGGGAGAAGGCTATCCGTCAGAGGCTGTCATTACGGCTGATATGGAACGGAATGGCGGCTTTGTCATTGAGGATGACGATAAGGTCGTCGGTTACTTTGCTTTCCTGCCATCCCCAGAACCTACCTATTATAATATATATAAAGGTAAATGGTTGAACGATGAAGAACCATATCACGTTGTCCATCGGATAGCCAGCTACCCTGATGCTCACGGTATATTCAGCAGCATCATGGAATACTGTTTCTCGCATGATCCCAACATCCGCATTGATACCCATCGTGACAACAAAATCATGCAGCACAACATCCTAAAGCATGGCTTCACCTATTGTGGAATAATCTATTTGGCCTCCGGCGATGAGAGGTTGGCATATCAGAAGTGTGGAAAAGATTAGCCACCGAGTTCGGGGTACCGGTTTATTGTAGACTGTACTGGGGCTTAAAAAAGTGGAAAGATGTTTGGTGGTGTGGAAATAATTTAGTATTTTTGTCGCCAGAATTGCTAAAACAATGAGTCTATGAAGAAACAAATACTTTTATTCCTCCTGATGTTGCCATTGGTAGAGAGTGCAGAAGCTGTTGAGATTGACGGCATATGCTACAATTTAAATACTAGTCCAAAGTATGCTCAAGTTACATATCGTACAGGTAAGTACTCTGGTATTATCGTTATTCCTAAATCGGTCTCCTATAAAGGAGAAGACTATAGTGTAACCAGTATTGGCTATAGTGCATTTAGTGGTTGCAGTGGGTTAACATCTATAGATATTCCTAACAGCGTAACGTCCATCGGCTACGGTGCATTCCGTGAATGCAGTGGGTTAACATCTATAGATATTCCTAACAGCGTAACGTCCATCGGCGGCGATGCATTCTACAAATGCAGTGGATTGAAACATTTAATTCTTGGAAATAGCGTAAAAACCATCGGCGACGGGGCTTTCAGTTATTGTAATGAGTTAACTTCAGTTGATATCCCCAACAGTGTGACCGAAATTGGAGGAAGTGCATTTGAAGAGTGTAACTGGATGACCTCAGTTACATTCGGTAATAGTTTGACGACTATTGGAAGCTATGCCTTCCGAAACTGTTACTGGCTAACCTCGGTGACTATCCCAAAGAGCGTAACAAAGATCAGTAATGGCACTTTCTCGGGGTGTAAAGAATTGACGTCTGTTTATATCTCAGATTTGGAGGCGTGGTGTAAAATCTCATTTTCTGGTTCAAAACCTTTCAATGTCGCATATCAGATGTATTTAAACGGGAGTAGAGTAAATGATTTAGTGATTCCCAATGGTATTACGAAAATAGAAGGCAACGCCTTTGCCTATTGTAACAGCTTGACCTCGGTGACCATCCCCAACAGTGTCATATCTATTGGTGGTAGTGCCTTCTCTCATTGCAACGAGTTAACTACCATAACCATCCCCAATAGCGTGATTTCCATAGGTGATTATTCTTTCGAGGGCTGTGAGAAGCTAACTTCAGTGGACCTTCCCAATAGCGTAACATCCATCGGTAACAGCGCTTTTAGTCAATGCAAAGCCATGACGTTCGTGAACATTTCAAATAACGTTACACGTATTGGGGATAGTACATTCTCTAGTTGTAGTGGGTTAACCTCTTTAACTATCCCTAACAGTGTGAAATCCATCGGCTCACATGCTTTCTGGGGTTGCAGTGGGTTAACATCACTATCTTTGGGTAACAGCGTGACAACAATTGGTGACTGGGCCTTCTACTATTGCTTCAAACTACCAACGGTAACCATCCCCAATAGCGTGACCACTATTGGTGGCAATGCTTTCTACCAATGTAACGGTTTAACATCGTTGACTATTGGCAATAGTGTTACGACAATCGGTTTTTCCGCTTTTGAGAATTGTAACAGGTTGAAATCGCTGACCATTCCCAACAGCGTGACATCTATCAATTCTGAAGCTTTCAGAGGATGTAGCGGATTAACATCACTGACTTTGGGCAACAACGTGACAACAATCGGCAGCAGCGCCTTTCGTGAGTGTAGCGGTTTGAAATCAGTCACCTTTCCAAACAGTGTGTTAACAATAGAATATGCTGCTTTCGATAAATGTAGTGAATTAACATTGATAAGCCTCGGAAATAATGTCAGAGAAATTGGCGGCAGTGTATTTGGAAATTGTAAAAAATTAAAGACCGTTTACTGCCTTAATGAACATGTACCACTAACAAGTAGTGGCGCTTTCGGTTCATACATTAATAATGCCACATTACATGTTCCTGATATTTCCATCGATAAATATAGAAATGAAGAACCTTGGAAAAATTTTGGAACTATTATAGGAATATCCACGGACACTAGAATATCTGAAGTACCTTCTAAGATACATCTGATTCAGAATGATGGCGGCATGCTTACTATTCAGGGTGCTTCTGATGGTACAAGGATTGGTGTCTATAACATCAACGGCACATTGGCTGGCGAGAGTACAAGTAGTAACGGTATTGCAACTGTCATCACTAATCTCCAGCCCGGCAGCGTGGCTATCATAAAGATAGGTGACCGGAGTGTCAAAGTCGCGATTAAATAATTCACACTTTAATGATGAATAGACAGAACCAGCCCAAGGGTGTCTATTTTATCAGCTCACAGAACAACAGTATCAAGGTCATAAATAAATAAAACGAATACTTATGAAAAAGACATTTATGTTACTGGCAATCCTCAGCCTGTGCCAGACGTTAGCTTTTGGCCAGAAGAAATACGAAATGGTGATAGAAAAGAAGGACGGTTCGGAGATAGCCGTCAACGTTGAAGACATAGTACGCACCTATTTCCGTGAGAGGAGTAATGGCACTTTGACACTATCTACATATTCTGTAGACCTTAAAGTCGGTGAGACCAAGATGGTGGAAATTCTCTCTGGAAGTGGATGGTATAACACCGAAACGTCAAATCCTAACATCGTCACTGCCGCAAGCAATGGAAGTGAAATATCATTGACAGGAAAAGGTGTTGGCACAGCAGTAGTTACAGTATCAGATGCCCAATATCAGGTAACAAAAAAGATTTCGGTAAATGTCACATCAAACGGCTCAGGAGATGAAACAAGTGGTTCGCTCGAAGGAACCTGGAGTGGCAACATGTACGTTTCCTCTTACTATGGAGGCCGCGACTACTATGCCACACATACCGAGATAACCTTCCTTCAAGACCCACTCCACTTCACAAAAGGTTCTGGCTACTGGGTTGACTACTACGACGGCACGGGCGCCCCCTGGGAATATGTGGCCGACCATATCGACTGGCGTGTGGACAACGGACGCCTCACCGTTTATTTCCGCGAAGAAGGCACCTCAGTGGTCATCTCCGACTTCCGTCTGTCAAACTCATACTTTATAGGCTGCATCTATGACGCCGGCAACACTGTGAACTTCAGCCTTACGAGCATCCCCTCACCTGACTGGAGCAGCTACAGCTATTGGGGCTATGACAGTTGGTATGGCTCCGGCTACAATCCCTACTATTCACCAGCAACCCGCGCCGCTGGCGACAGCACTACCATTGTAACCAACGAGAAGCCTATTCGTCGGTTCGGTAAGGGGCCACAATGATGAAGCTCAGGCTATTTCGAGCGTAAATCTGGATCCAGTGGCAAGAATTTGGAAATATTGTTGCGTTGACGAATAATGATCCTCATCCAACAAAAATAAAAGTAATATCAGGCGAAGATTGTAGAAGTAAAATAACGAATAATTACGACTTGAATGGACGGATCATCGAAAGGCCACGGAAAGGGCTTTATATCGTCAATGGTAATAAGGTCGTGGTTAAATAACTAAAACATTAATAGCACTATGAAGAAACAAATCCTTTTATTCCTCCTGGCACTACTACCGCTAGCAGCCAGCGCCGACGACGCCCAAATCGTTATCAAGCAGAAGAGCGGCAACGAGACCATCCTGAAACTGTCGACCAACCCCGTCATTACATTCGAAGGCGAGAATATGGTCGTTGCGAGTGACGTCATCCAGATATCTATCCCTTTGAACGACATAGACGACTATATTGTTAATGATGCTACGACAGCCATAGAGCCAGTCGCCACACAACCGCAATACACTCGTGGACACGTCATCTTCAGCAACATGGCCGCCGGTTCTCCTGTTTACATCCACACCCTCGACGGAAAGTTGGTCGCCAAACAAGCCGCTGATGCTTCCGGTAAGGCCGATGTCAACATGGAGAACCTGCCTAAGGGAGCATATATCATCAGTTCGCAAAACAGCAGTATCAAGGTCGTTAACAAATAAAGAAAGAAAGGAAAGAAACTATGAAAAGAACAATAGCAATTATTGCAGTTATCGCTTTGTGCCAGGTATTTGCTTTTGGCCAGAAGAAATACGAGATGGTAGTGGAAACTACCGACGGCAATAGCGTCACTTTCCCAACGGAATTCATCAAGCGCGTCTATTTCCGTGAGAGCAACATAAGTTATAAGACATGTCCCGACAACAACCATCCTCACCTGATAGACCTTGGTCTGCCAAGTGGTACGAAGTGGGCCTGTTGTAACGTAGGTGCATCCCAACCAGAAGACTATGGAAAATATTATGCCTGGGGAGAAACGCAGACGAAGGATGTGTACAGCTGGAGTACCTATATCCATAGTGACGGTACAGAAAGTACGTGTCATAATATAGGTTCTGACATTGCCGGAACAAGTTATGATGCAGCCACTGCAAACTGGGGCACTCCTTGGCAGATGCCGTCGTTAGAACAATGTAATGAATTGAATAACAAGTGTACCTCTGTCTGGACACAGCAGAATGGCGTTAACGGCCAGAAGTTCACCGGTCCGAACGGTGGCACTCTATTCCTTCCCGCAGCAGGCAGTCGCTGGGATGGTGGGGCTTTCGGCGCTGGTATGGGAGGCTACTACTGGTCGTCGGCGCTCAACGAGTTTAACCCGAGTTGCGTTTGGGTTCTCAACTTCCTTTCGGGAGGAGTGTACGTGACCGACGGCTACCGCAACTACGGTCTTTCCGTTCGCCCTGTGCGCCAGAACTGACCATGCATCCTTTCCCAACGCGAGATAAACCTCTTTGAACAATTACGAGATTATGAAACATTCATTATATAGACTATCCATAATGGCATTTCTGCTAGCAATAAAGACGGCAGTGTTTGCAGATGTTGGTGACGATTTCATCTATAATGGTATAAGATATGTTATCTTCGCCAATGGTGATTTGGAAGGTGACGGCATAAGTGCTTGCATCGAGCCGAGACGTGACAAGCTGTATTCTGGAAACATCACTATTCCAGAAACGATAAAGCACAATGGTAAGACATACGTCGTTTCTATGATTGACCAGTTTGCTTTTAAGGATTGTGTCGATTTACATTCTATAAGTCTTCCCAGTACCATAACGGAAATCAGAGATGATGCTTTCTCTGGCTGCTCTGGAATTAAAAGCATAGTCATCCCCAATAGCGTCCTCAATCTATGGAGCAGTGTTTTTGAGAATGCGACAAGTCTTGTATCTGTAACTATTGGCAATCAGGTCAAAGAAATAGAGTCTTATACTTTCGCTGGTTGTTCAAGTTTGAAATCCATAACATTTCCAGAAAACATTAAACGTATAGACAAGACGGCATTGGAAGGCTGTACAGGTCTTGAAGAAGCTACTTTCAAATGTTGCATCAAGATCAATGATGTACTAAAGAAAAACACATCGATAAAGAAGGTTATCTTTGCTGAAGGAATAAAAGAGATTGGCAACAGTGCCTTTGAGGGTTGCACCTCTTTAGAGTCTGTCACTTTCCCAACTACCATTGAAACAATTGGAGGTTCAGCATTTGCAAACACAGCCCTAACATTTATATCATTTCCTGGCGGTGCTGACGGAATCGGCATGCATGCATTTTCTGGCTGCAATAAATTGGAGTCTATTGATTTCGGTAAAGGAGTTAAATCTCTAGCCAGTGGCTCGTTTGAAAAGTGTAACAGTCTAACGAAAATAGTGATAAGTGAGGGGTGTGAGAAGCTTTCTGGTGGCGTATTCAGAGATTGTCAGAATCTGAGAGTGCTCTCTATTCCCAAAAGCGTAAAATTTATGATAAATAGTCTCTTTGACGGGTGCGACCTTGACACGCTTATTTTGGACGTGCCAACAATTGACATGTGGTTTCAAGGTTTATTGAACATCAAAAATGTCCGATTTGCACAAAATGTAGAAACTATTGGCAATAATTCCTTCTGGGGCTGCAAGAATTTGAAAACCTGCATTATTGGAGACGGAGTTAGGGTTGTAGGGGATAATGCTTTTACACATTGTGAAGGACTGAAAGAAATATCTTTTGGCAAAAACGTTGAAAAAATTGGAAGCTCTGCATTATGGTATTCTGATTTCGAAATAGTGACATCACTCAATCCTACCCCACCAGAATTTCCACAGAACACCACACCTTTCAATGAAGTTACTTACGAAACAGCCACCCTGTATGTACCAGAAGGGAGTATTGATCTTTATAAGCGTGCCCCTGGGTGGAAATGGTTTTATAAAATAAAAGGAACTACAGGTATTATTCTATGTAAACCAGATAGGCAGCAACTATCAGATAGTAGGATTTATACTATTAAAGGCGAACGTATTAACTCATCGAATGGCGCCTCCCGGAATAAGGGGCTTTATATCATGAATAGGAAAAAAGTAATTCTAAAATAAAATTGTAGTATGAAGAAACTGTATTCTGGCATTTTGCTGTTAGCCATGATGGTGACAGCGTTAAGTTTAACCGCTTGCGGTGGTGACGATGACGATGATGTTAGTGGAGGTGGCGGAAGTTCGCCTTCAGGTACACTAAAGATGGTGTCTTCTAAAGGAGGGGAATATTATGTTGAAAATGACAAGGAAGCCTATTCTATTGGTAGTAATAGGGGCAATTTATCAGATAGGGGACATATCTGGTGTTACCTAAGAGCTAGCAAACGTGATGAAGTTCACGGCATGACCAGTGGCTACTTTCGGATTACACCTGGAAACGGGAAATCTATAAGCGATTTCCCCCAAGGATATGATTTGGGAGAGGTAGATATGAATTTTGCTACACAAGGAGATTATAACCACAATAATAAGTTCAATTATGCCTCTGGCTCTATCAAGGTCATTGCAAATGACGGCAAGAGCTTCACGTTGAGATTTGACAACTATGTTGCAGAGCGTAGTAGTGGATGGACAATGACGGTCAATGGTACTTTGTATGTTGAAAACGAGAAGACTTACTAATCATAATAGGATTGTTTCAAAAGTTAACTATTGTAGGAAGTGAAAGTTCACAAATCGTCTGGAACCTCAATGTTTAAGAGACTTCCAGACGTTTTTCGTTGACTTTTGAGGACTATGGCGACTAAACAAAGGAGCCTGACCATTCAGATCAAGCTCCTGTTATGAGGGATGTTTCCGGATTCTGTTTAATTATTTGCATTATCACCCTATCCTTACGGTATAGGGCATCCCTCACGAATCAGCTTTGATATAACTGTGTCAATGATGTTAATCTTTTGTAAATAATGACGCAAAATTGTTCAAGTGAAGCAGAAATCTTATAACTTTGTTGCGTATAAACAATAAATTTGAACGTTTACAGAATACATAAAAATCTACCGTAATGAGCATAAGCGAATTTAACCGATTGAAGGAACAGTTGAACAATCAAGAAATAGAGAATCTTGAATGTGGCATCCCTATCACTCCAGGTTTATGGATGGACTATGAAAATAATCAAGGAGAAAGAAGACAATTCCGTGTAATAAACATATCCTCATCACCCTATAATGGATGCTTTGAAGCTGACTGCTTTAGTGATTTTCAATTTGAAAAACTTGAAGCAGCAGGGTATCAAGACGAGAACATGGCAACTACTAGTCATCGAACATTCAAGATAGCAAATATAATATCGGCAGAAATCCGCTAGACACTTTCATGTGTATTATCAATTTGTTCTGCCCCAATGCCATCAGTGGCATGACGAAAAACAACAGAATCTGTTTCATGCTTTCAAATGGTTCTTTATTGGGTCATTTTAATTTGATTATATCACTCCATCGTGTAGTAGATTCTTCGATTTGAAATCATGCTTAATGGCATTGGCAAACACATGGAAGTCAAAATCATTCATTAATAATTCCCCTAATTGAATCCATCACATTATTGTGCTTTTTCTCCAACTCACCATATTCTTTTGACAACTCGTCAATTTTAGAGCTTAATTCTTCTCGTTCTTTATTAAACTCTTCCTCTTTATGCTCTACTCTTCTCGTTGGTAAAAAGAACTCTTTTAGTCTCTCCAATACCTCATTGGTTTTTGGAATAAGTTTTGATGCTTTTCTCTCAAAAGCTTTTGCTCTATAAACCCTTTGGAAATAACGAAACGGTAAGGACATTGGGAATAATGGAACGTACCAAATGAATTTCACTATTCCACGAAATATCGCACTTGAATCCCAAAGTAGATACCATAACATATAACCTATGCCAATAGGGAAAGCCAATAGAATGAACAAGATAAACAACAAGTTCATAATATCACCTAATGGTGGAATACTTGATAATAATAGCGAGTCCATTAATATCATCTGTTACATGAAATTACCAATTCAATTCAAAGTATCATTATTGCTCATGGAGAAACGTCTAAGGGCTTCCACTTGCTCATGTTCCAATTCCTTTATCTTTTCCTCATTCTCCTTAATCTTCAACTTGATTTTGTCACGCTCTTCTTGAATCATTTGCATCTTCATGCCCTTTCCCATAGAAGCCTTTACTTCCATTACAGCTTTCGTGAAGTCCTCTTCAACATCAAGTACCTTGCCTTGTTCTTGGACTGCAAGCAGAACTATTGCCGTGAACTTCTCCAAGGCACACATTAAGGTGGGATAGTCTATTGTATCACCATCATCTTCACAGTACAGAGCCTTGAAAAGCCTATTCACAATTTTATCGGCTCTCTCTAAGACTTTCGATTCCTCTATATTCATTCCGTCCATACTCGTTAATTTAATCAGTCAAAATCAAAGAAGAAAAACACAGCTGCATACACGGTATCACAGCCCCTTGCATGTCCTAATGTGTGTCCGTTTCTATCTCTCACAGTTCCCCATGAATCCACTGAACCTAGCTTATGATTGTTGGAATCAAGAACGTCACCATTGCTTGACACACTACCAAGTTTGCTATACCATCTGTTTCTAACCTCACCGCTGCTGCTTATATGTCCCATGGTGTGATTATTGGCATCTTGAACATCGCCACTCCATGTAATCTTGCCTATAACGTGGTTATTACGGTCATACAGCTTGCCACCATCAATCTTTGCTAAGACGTGATTGTTATTATCTAAAAAGTCGAAGAATCCCATAATTTCTTAAGTTTTGTTGCAAAGGTAGCAAAAACAAAGAGATTATTATTCAATTTTCAATAGAAATTCACTTTTATCTTCAATTTCTCACATTTTCATAATCCCATACGCCCATTACTATATTCTCCCGAACTCCTTAGAGAATCATGAATCCCGAGGCGAAACAACATCGTTCTCGGGATTTCTTTTCGTCAGACAGGCTATAACAAAATGGTACTCATCATTATCTTGTCAGCCATAGACTATAATACAAACCGTTTCATTTCATGTCCTCCCCATTGGCTATCCCCCTCATACTGGAAGCCGACGTGGGTATAGAAAGCCTCGCCCTCTGGATTGTCCTTATCGACAAGCAGTCCAAGACGCAAACGCATCCTGTCTGCTCTCTTTTTGGCAGTCATCACCAGTTTCTTAGCAATCCCTAAGCGACGATATTCAGGGAGAACGGCCAGAGAGTCAAGATATAGCTCACCGGACTGTGTCTCATCGTCCATGCCTGTGTGATCCTTGCCAAGATATTCTTTGGCCGCTGCTATGAATGCCCGACGCAGTTTCCGCAATCGGCCACCATCATAGCTGACAGCGACACCAACCACCTTTTTGCCATCCATTGCAACCAGAGTGTTCTTGTAGCTGTACTGCGACACATCCGCTTCTACCAGGGAAATCATCATCTTCCTGAAATCATCCAGTCCGTAACCCTCACCACAGAAGTACAAGCAGCATTCGTCGGTCATGGCTATCATAATCAGGTCTGCTATCTCTGCTGCCTGGTTCTTTGTCGCTTCTCGAACCTCAATCATTGTTCCTTCCTAAAGCCTCAATTACTTTCACCCAGTCCGTCTCTGCCTCGAAACCGAACTTGTCATCAATTCCCACATTGAAATAGAGCTTCACCTCGAAGTTCTGAAAACTGGTCTTTCCCACTTCCGGATTCTCGTTGGCATAGTCGAAACGGATGCCCTCTTCTGCAAAACGGTTTCTGTATATAGCCATCTGCTCATCATAGCATCCGCTCCAGAGAATCATGCAGATGTCATCCCGGTTGGTCATCAGCTGCAAGGCCTCACGGGCATAAGGATAGTAGTCGTAGGTCTCCTTGTTCTCATAGCAGGCTCGCAGGATGGTGTCGTGAATATCCACCACGACGTATATCTTCTCCCAGTTCTTTTCTTTCTTACGGTTGAAAGCAACCTCAAAAGCCTTTCCTATATCCATCTTATATCTTCTCAAATGTCCTTATCATGTGTATGACAGTTCCCCAAATCTCAAAGTTCTCTGGATCAGTCACCTTGAATACAGGGAACTCAGGATTGGCAGGCCGAAGCTCTATGTAGCCATCCTTACGGTGAGTGAGATCCAGGTACTTCGTCGTAAAGCCGCCATCCCACCAAGCGACTACTATTGAGCCGTCATGTGGTTCAACTGCCCGGTCAATAATCACACGGTCGCCTGGCAGCAACCCGGCATCCTTCATGGAGAGACCAGTAATCTTTCCGTAGAATGTGGCTTCGGGATGCCTTATGTAGTCGCGGTTGAAGTCCAGCGTCTCGTGGCTATAGTCGTCGGCAGGACTTGGGAAACCGGCGACAACCGATGCATCCTTCAGCTCCAGTTGGGTATCGAATGCCCCTTTAATTATTTCAATGTTGCTCATAATTATCAAATTGCTCTTAGCCATTCATATCTAGCGAGGCAATAAAATCGTCATAGGCAGCCTGTTCTTCTCTCATGGCACGAAGTTTTTCATAATACTCGGCATCATCCAATGATGTGTCACTACCCCCAAGAATCTTTTCGTACTCAATTTCATCCTTTATGTAGTCCCTATCAAACTCTGCCATCTCCTTATCAAATAGAATTTGCTCCCGTTCGTCGCTCAACATCTCTAATTCATCCTTGTATTTTGCTTCAACCTCTTCTTTCTTACTTCGTCTTATTTCCTCGTGATTTGCCAAGATCTGTTCCACTTCCTCTTTTGTATATATACCACTTTCCTTTATATATTGATTTTCCCTATCCCAGTACTCATCAATCTCTTCTATTTCAGATTTATATCTATCCCTCAACATAATACCTTCATCTTCCAATGACCTCAGATCGTCATTGTAGCCATCAATTTCGTCGTTGTATGATTCAAGTTCATATTCGTAATCATCGTACATAATAGCCTCCTTTCTTTAATAATCCCAATACTAAAAGGGCAATAATCGTTTTCTTCATACTTCTTACTTAAGACGTTTATACAATCTGATGGCATCCTGCATGATATCATAATGGTCAAATGCAAGATGTGGCAAATCGGACAGTGGCCACCATTGAGCTTGGGCAGCATCGTCCTGTCCGGTGACCTCACAGGGAGAATCGATTACAGCCAGATAAGCCACCGTTATGGTTCGTCCTCGCGGGTCGCGGTCTAACTTTGAGTAGGCTCCAATCTGTTGTAGCCCCTGGATCTTCATGCCAGTCTCTTCCTCCAGCTCGCGGATGGCGCACTGCTCGGTAGTTTCATCCATATTCAGGAATCCACCGGGAAAAGCCCAATGCCCTTTGAAAGGCTGGTCTCCTCTCTGAATAAGCAGTACCTTTGGTTCTGGTTCTCTTGTTATTACAATACAGTCTGCAGTTACTGCTGGTCTTGGATATTTATATGTATATGCCATGATCATTAAATTACAATTCATTTTTTATGCTGCAAGCAGTAAAGCTGCGATAGCTCCAAGCCCCTCTGCTGCAATTTTCACAAACCAACTATCATCTGTCAGCTTATGCTCAACGATGTAATCACGTAGTTTCTGCCTCCAGACTTTATTTTGTATTAGTACCCACATATCATCATCAAAATTCACATAGCTCACTTTCTCTTTTAGCCAGCGCTTCGATGGAGTCATGCTTTCTTGTGGCTTCTCCATATGTTGTAAATGCCAGAACCCATCTGATTGAAGATGCCAAAACGGATTAGAAATATCCGTTGGATTTGGGAACTGGGAGTTTCGGGTATATTGCTTCATCAGTACGAGATACCTTTCCTCCAGCCAATCATTCAAAGCAAATCGGTTGGTCGTAAATACTCCACCATCGACACCATCAATTAGAGCCAACAGTAACACCGGCTTGGCCACAATGACCTCACCATGTATCTTTGCCTGCCTTATGCTCAAAATCCGTTTGGTATAATGTGCATAACATTGTTCGTAGTTATAGAATTGTAGCAATTTATTCATATTCTTCTCTCCATACAAATCCACAACCAAGACATTCACATGTACCATCATCGTACAAGTTCACATCCTCACATCCACATTCTGGGCAACATGTGTTTTCGTAATACATAAGCTACAATAGTTATATGGTCTTCCAATCCTTCTTAGTCCTGTCAAAGTATTTAAGTACTTCCTCATTTCCATCTTGTTCAATGAAGGTCGCTGCAAGGAAGAAGGCCGCTCTTGACACACCAACGTATATGTATCTCTTGATAATATCATCTGTTTCGGCTGATTTGTCAATATTGTGGAAAAATACCACATCAAATTCCATTCCCTTTACGACCTTGATTGGATATACTCGGATTTGATTACTGCTGGCCAAAACTATACCAGAACTTCCGTCTACCACCTCAATATCGGTGTCATAGATAAAGTCTGTGTCCTTCAGTGCTTTCACAAAGGCTGGAATACTACCCTCATCATTAAGGAAGATGGCTATCGATGGTAACTGTTTGTAAATGTTGTAAATCTCCCTAATCCTTTGTCCTATCCACTCTACCTTATCCTGCTCATCTTCTGATACGTATGCCAATGGTGCAGGAACTTTTTTTGATCTCATGTAAGCCCTGTATTCAGGTTCTTTTTTAAGTGTATCTTGGTATAATGCCTTGGCCACATCCAACAATCGTGTACTTTGTCTGTACGATGTCACCATCTTTACCTCTTTCTTATTAGGAACTATGCTTTCAATTTCGCTCCAATCAGTTATTCCGGCTTTTGTCAGTCGCTGCATCATATCACCACACAATGTAAGTGAAGAATAGCTTGTGGTTAGCAAAGATGCCATTGCATAGATGTCACTTTTGCTGAAGTCTGTAGCTTCGTCAATGCCCACGATAGGACGTGCCAGCTCTTTATAAGCATCAATATAGTAATGAGTAATGTTATCACTTGTATTCTCCAATATAGCCTTTACAAGGTTATTGACAAATCCAACAAGAAGAGCTTGCTCCTGTTGGTGGAGTTCCTTTCCCCCTCGACGCTGTAATAATGAACTCAAAAGTTCCAGGTTCCATCCCTTTGTCTTGTTTACAAGTACAGAACGCCTAAACTGCTTATACTTTGTGGGCATTCCTGTCAGCATATTGGCAGTCACGCCACGAGCGTATTTGGCAAACTGTTCAAACAATACAAGTTCCCCGATATGCCTAATCTGCTTTTGGTGTTCCTCCATTAGAACCGGCACTAACAGCTCAGTCATATTCTGCTGTCTGGGTGTTAATTTTATACTCTTATCTATCTGAGCATAACAGTATCTCCTAAACCATGTTCTGATGGCATTAATAGTTCTATTAGCAGTATCGTCCTCTTCAGGCTCTGTATCTTCTCCATCGTCATCTACTAGCTCAACAGCAGGTGATGCTATTAAATCCCTTAAAGCCTCTGACAATTTCTCGTCATCTTCCGCCAACGTAAATATCTCTTCTGATATGTTTTTCAGCAACGACCTGTTTTCTGCAATTATACTTCTGCAGTCAGAGCCATAAACAGCCTCTAATGAAGAGAATAACCTGACATACTGAACGATGCTGTAATTATCTGTTTCTTCAAATCGCTGACGAATTCCATTGGCAATACTCTCCCATCTGTATGGTTTGTCCTTCTTTTCAAGAATAGGCAACTTGTGCTTTATTTGATGAAGTGTATTCAAATAGAACGCTTGCAAAACGCCAATCCCATCTGCTTGCTGGCAGATAAGCACATCATTACTTCTGCTGGCAAGAAAAGGCGTATTATCGTTCGATGGATCTATAAAGCGATAGTAATCTCTAGTTACTTTCTTTAGGAACTCCTTCCAGTTCCACACCTTCGACTTGGTATCGGTCAGTCCCTCTTTGTTCATGGCATCTGCCAGATATTCTTTCAGTAGTTCAGAGGGTGAAAAGAACACCCAGTCTCTGTTTTGCCGGATAGCTTCAAGCAAACTACTCCTTTGTGCTACTGTCAGATGATAACGTTTCTTCTCTTGTTCTGCATCCTCATTGATGGCAAAATCATCAGTCAAGTATTTTAGGCGCTGAATCATTGTGGTGGTTTTGCCTGTTCCTGGACCACCATCTATTACTATAGTTGTGCCATCAAACAAGTGGGAAGTCTTAATCTGGTTCTGAACAGGGTCGAGAATAGGGTTGTACCGTAGGCTACATTGATTTCCATTCAAATAACGATAACGAACCTGACGACGATGAGTAAACTAACCGATTTTTATACACATAAGGCTTCACTTCAAGAAGAAGGAAAGCCTATTGACTCACAATGGGAACAGATGGAAGACCAGCTATTGAAAGAAGAACTGTTGCCAGAACTGATAGAGCAACTAAAAACAGTTCTTTCAAAGGTGAAGAGTCCGCTCATGTTTAGTGGAAGCTATGACCCTAATGGCTGCCTGAGTGTATCGTTCACCAGAAACTGCATTCAGATTTCAGCGATGGGATCTTCTGCGGTTATAACATCAAGAGTACAGGGTAATGCGACTACTGAAGAAACAGGCGAAGATGTAGTTGCAGAACCTGAAACGACAGACAATGAAGATGTCGTTGAAGATGAACCAAGAATCTCAAGATCCAAGTCGATAGGCTTCTCAGTCTCTTTCCGCGATGGAACTGTCTTCCATGAAAAGAAAGCAGTAAATACGTGGATACTTGCCCTGAAAAAGATAGGATTGGAGAACATCTGTAATAACAGGAGCAAACATAGTGCTTGGCATCGTGTAGCAGGGCAAGATATTTGCATCGTAGAGCGAACAGAGACGGTAAGAGGTTCTGATGGAAAGTCACCTCAGACACTCGTTGACGGATTCTATGTGATGACGCAATTGAGCAATGATCAGAAGGAGAAAGACCTGCTGGCTCTTGGTGAGTATCTTCCCAAGTTAGGCATTAAAGTGATATGGGATGATGAAACGCAAGAAACGACAGAAAAGCCTGTAATTAACGAGGAAGCAACAAAGTGGAATCTACCTATTAATATACAATTCCAATTATACTTATCAGACCATGTTGCTAAATCCACAGCAGATAGTTATATAAATACTATTGACAATGCTGTTCGTCAATGGATAAAAAAGGAGGTTGACGAACAGGCAGAATCTATATACAGTTACACTACGGCAGATGATGTGCGTCTCTGCATCGAGATGCTCAATTCTTCTCCAGAGTATGTTGCAGAAAATGATCGCAAGCATCATTCTATGTCAGCGGCTCTAAACCAATATTTGCTGTTTATTGAGGAATGGGAAAGAAGAATTTCCCAATAGGTCTTTTTGAAAATTAGAAATAATTATAGATATGAAGCTAAAACATCTTTTTGATTTATATACTCCGTTCCATACAAAAGAAGATATAGATGATTTCTTTGTATATTTGAATGGGCGTAATACCACTATGACTGAGGAGATAAAAGAAAAACTTTTAAATTCATCTGATGATACAATTAAATTATATATGCAAGAGAAGATAGTTTCATATATAAAGAATTACAAAGTCCGGCCGGGGAAACCTAAGCCAAAGGGACAAACCGCAAAACAATCTAAAGCGCATTTAACATCTTCAAGGGACTATTATAAAAGGGAATACCCAGATTCATTAGCAGCAAAGGGCTATGAGTATGGACTTTCGGATTGGTAATTATGAAAAAGAAAAGAAACATTAGTAGTTCTTCATACCCTGCCCCTGATGGGCATCCTACTAGGCATCGCCCCCGCAGGAACTACTGGGGGAATTTGTATGATGATGACACGTTCGATGAAGACCATCATTCTTTTACGGAGGATTCTGATACCGCGCTTTATGATGCCGAAGATGATCATGACTCCTACTACGAATCTAATGGATACGAATAATCAAGACTCAATAACTTGAAGATGGAAGAGAAACTAATAGATATTGTCAGAAACATTTCTGATGCAGGCAAGACAGCACGTAGTGAGCGGTTTCCGAGCTCTATTGCGGCAAGACTACATTGTGACGTGAACGGAAAGGACAAAACATACTGGCTCTGTGGAGACAGTATTAAGAACATTTCCATGTATCCTTATCAGCGTACGAAAGCATTTGGTGTTTTTGTTCCCAGAAATGCACGAATAGCTGTTGACATGCTTAACCATGAGGTTGGAAAGGAAATGCCTGTCGTGGATTCTGACGAATATGGCAGACCACAAAAAGGAATGCTATTATTAGAAAACAAATCGGATCTGACGAACAGGATAATTACTCTGCTAGGCGAAGAGAAGCCATACGAATATGAAGGCATTGATAGCTTTTTAGCAATGCTTGTTGCTAAGCAGAGGGAAATCGAAGAGAATGAAAGACTGCAGAAAGAAAAGGAAAGAGAATTAGAGGAACTTAAAAAACAAGAGAATACAGCCCATCAGCGCGGTATCGTCACAAAAGGACTAAATAAACTACGGGAAGAAAAACGAGTACTGTTGGAACAGCAAGAAGAGCTGAACAAACTAACTCGTTTTATTAGAGAATGTAAATGATAACGTAAAAGTATACCAAAAAATAATTCAAAAGTATACCATTTCGACTGAGTGCTGCAAAGGTACAAAAAGTTTGTTATACATTACTTATTGCTGATATATTTTTTTG
>JAEEGJ010010265.1_pt1 | contig 24508 bp, 18 predicted proteins | sample 8958761 | NCBI WGS metagenome assembly JAEEGJ01 (sample SAMN16246546, study PRJNA631951) | gut metagenome | biome: gut microbiome; feature: rumen; material: RS-attached | host: Bos | place: Iran: Karaj | collected 2018-10 | reverse complement strand
ACTACTATGACCAGGTGCTGTGGGCCTACTACCACGATCCCCAGATCACCAAGGGCACCGACGACACCCACTTCTCTCCCGACGCAGGCTGCACCCGCGCCCAGGTGGCTACCTTCCTCTACGCCGCGGCCGGCAAGCCCGCGTTCGAGATGCCCGACGCCAGCTTCACCGACGTCAAAGAGGGCGATTGGTACTACAAGGCCGTGATGTGGGCCCTCTCCGCGGGCGTCACCGCAGGCATGGGCAACGGCGTCTTCGGCGCCAACTCCACCTGCACCCGCGCTCAGGTCGCGACCTTCCTCTACAAGGCCTACGGCGTGAACGAATAATTCGTTCCCAAACCCCGGTAAATTGACCGACCGGCCTCCCTGCACAGAGCAGGGAGGCCGGTTTTTGCCGCGTGACGGGTCTGTATTTCACGAAATCTTCAGAAAACACTTGCAAAAATATGCACCTATATGGTATAATCATTTTAAGGGGACGGCAGTTTTTCTTTATTTTTCCTGAATCTAACCGTTGTTCCATGATACATTTTTTTCATTTTTATATTCGGGAGGCGATTTTATGAAGCGAATTCGAGGGACCCTTTGCCTGTTTTTGATCGTCGCACTGTTGGTTTCCGTGACTCCTGTCTATGCCCTGGGGGCGGTCGCGGAGCCCACCGACACGCGGGGGATCCACAACACGGTTCATATCGACGACGACCCGGCGGGCGGCTATCAGGGCGACTATGTTGTGATCTATAACCCGGATCTTGCGAGCACGTCCTCCCGCTATACGGGAAATCTGTCCGGCTTGATCCAGACAAGCGTTGGCAGCAATGGGAACGCCGCTGCCCAGCGCTGCGGCGACGAAGCGCGGCCCTACAAGATCGACATCGACCCGCTGCTGGCGCAGGCCGCCGGAGAGGACGCCCCCGCAGGGATCACAGAGCCGATCCTGGCGGGAGAATCCTACTCCGTGGGTTCTGTCCGAAGCTTTTCCGTGAATGCGTACTATTCTCCCACGGGAAGCTCCTCCGTCCAGTTCAAATGTCTGTACGTGGGCCAGCACTGCTATATCTGGACGCCCACCTCCACCGCCGGCAACGTCTACCCGCTGGACGGCATTGACAGCGGCTTTGCCAAGCTGGCCGCCGATGAGTTCGATTCCAAGTTTGGGCTCATGCAGTCCTCCTTCGGCAATCACTCCGACGGCTCAGCCGGCGACGGCAAGCTGCATATGCTGTACTACAACATCGACGATGGCTGGCAGCCCGGCCAGGGGTACATCGCAGGCTTCTTCAGCTCGGGAGATTATTACAACAACGGTCTTCCCATTCTGAACATCGACACCTACCCCGGCGTCTTCTACCAGGAATCCAACGGCACGACCCACAAGCGGATGGACGATACCTACAGCACCATGGTGCATGAGTATCAGCATCTGATCAACTTCTCCAATACTGCCGGCATGAGCACCTGGCTCAACGAGTGTTTCTCCGCCGCGGCGGAGGAGATCTGCTATCCCGGCAGCTCTGTGGTGAATCGGATCCAATCCTGGGAGAATTACTATTACGGGTATGACTGGCTGAATCCGCCCTCTGAATTTGCCTATCAGCCCTCCTTCCAGCTCCATAACGGCTACTCCCTCTACGATTGGGACAACAACCTCGGCGACGTTCTGGCGCTCTACGCCCAGGTGTCCTTCTTCGCCCAATATCTGTATTCCAGATTCGGCAATTCCATTTACAAGCAGATCTCCAACAGCTGGAAAAACAGCCAGAACGAGACGACCGCCATCACCAGCGCCACGGGGGTCTCCTGCTCCGAGCTGGCCAAGTGCTTCCGCGTGGCGCTGACGGCCAATGCCACCCAGAACCAATACAACGGGATCTACGGCTTCAAGGTGCAGAGCGGCTACGACCCCGCCAACTACCATAACGTCCAGAATCCCTGGAGCCTGCTTGCGCCCATTGTCTTCACCGGCTCCGGCTGCTCCGTCAAGGGCGGCGGCAGCATCACGGTCAAGCCTGTGAACGGCGTCTATTATCCGCCCGTCGACGCTGATTCCGGCCTGCAGTACATCGGCGTCCGGGTCTCCTCGGCCTTTACGGTCACGGCGGTGCCCAACGATTCCAGCATGGGCTCCGTGTCCGTGGACGACTACGTCATCACAGCCTTCCCCACTGCGGATTGCTTCGTTGCCGGCTGCGACGTGATCGCCGGCTCCGCTGACACCAGCATGAACGGCAATGAGATCGCGGTCCATCCCTACAGCGACTGCACCATTCGGGTGAATTTCGCCCGGAAGGCCAACCACACGGTGCGCTACGTCGTCTGCGGCCGGAACGCCGGCAGCCAGAGCGCCCGCACCAACGATCAGATCACCCTGCCCAGCTCCGTCAGCGTCAACCTGAACGATTGGAGCTTCCGCGGCTGGGTCGAACAGCAGCTGCCCAACGAGACCGTGGAAGCGCCGCGCTTCTACGCGCCCGGGGCCTCCTATACAGTGCCCGGAGACGTGACCCTGTACGCGCTGTTCTCCCGGGAGGAGAGCGGCGGGGTGATCGCCTACCGGCTGGTGAATGACGACCAGGCAAATTGGGCCGGCAATTACGTGATCACCTACGGCACAGACCCAAATATGTATCTGCTGAAGGGCCTGACGGTCAGTTCCGACGGCGCGGAGATCGAGACCACCGAAAACGCTGTTCCCTATGGCCAGGCCGGCGTCTCGCTGCAGGGGGACGTGCTGCATCAGGTGACGGCTCCCTATCTGTTCACCATGGTGGGACGCGGCAGCTATTACTCCCTGCAGAACCGCTCCACCGGCGTGTATCTCGGCGTATCGTCCAACTCCGGCCTGGCGGGCTTCAACACCTACGTCTCCGGCAGCTGCGATTGGACGCCCGGGATCGACGCGAACGCCAGCAGTATGGAAAGCGCCACCTACTGCGATTATCCCTTCCTGGACTTCAGCACCAGCTACAGCCTGTTCTGGACAAACGGCGTCATCAACACCTCCATCAGATTCTGGAAAGAGTTTGAAGAAAACACCGTGTATTATACCACCTCTCCCGTGGAGGAGCACGTCCACACGCCTGGGGATCCGGTCACGGAGAACAACGTGGCCCCCACCTGCACCCAGTCCGGCTCCTATGACAGCGTGGTCTACTGCACCGGCTGCGGGGAGGAGCTGAGCCGCGAGACGGTCATCACGGAGCCCCGCGGACACAAATATTTCCCCATCGTCACCCGGCCTACCTGTACCGAGGGGGGCTATACGACGCACATCTGCTTCCGCTGCAACGACAAATACATCGACAGCTACACCGATCCCCGCGGCCATACCTACAATGCCGTGGTCACCCCGCCCACCTGCACCGGGGAGGGCTTCACCACCTATACCTGCACCCGCTGCGGCGACAGCTGCACAGGCGATCCCACCGAGCCCCTGGGCCACGACTACGAGGCAGTCCTGACGCCCCCCACCTGCACCGCCGGCGGCTTCTACACCTATACCTGCACCCGCTGCGGCGACAGCTACACGGAGGAGGACGGAAGCATCCCGACCTGGCACAGCTGGGACGACGGCGTCGTCACCGTCCAGCCGACGGAGGATGAGGACGGCGAGCTGCTCTACACCTGTACCCGCTGCGGTGAGACCCGCGCCGAGCCGATCCCGCGGCTGAACCGGACCAATCCCTTTGTGGATGTGCCGGATGACAGCTACTTCTGCGAGCCCGTGCTCTGGGCCTACTATCACACCCCGCGGATCACCTCCGGCACCGATGCGACGCACTTTTCTCCCCAGGCGCCCTGCACCAGAGAGCAGATCGTGTTCTTCCTCTGGGCCGTGGCAGGGAAGCCATCGCCGGGGGAAAACGCGTCCGGCTTCAGCGACGTCCGGGGCACCGATTATTTCTACGGAGCCGTGCTTTGGGCCCAGGAGCAGGGCATCACCTGCGGCATCAGTGAGACCCGCTTCGGCACAGGCCGCTTCTGCTCCCGGGAGCAGGCGCTCACCCTCCTGTGGCGGGCCGCCGGTTCGCCGGAGCCGGAGGGCACGGAGATGCCCTTCCGGGACGTCCCGGCTGACTCCTACGCCGCAAAGGCGATCCTCTGGGCCGCGGAGCAGCAGATCACCAGCGGCACGGGCAACGACGCCTTCAGTCCCAAGCAGCTCTGCACCCGCGGGGAGATCGTGACCTTCCTGGCGAAGACCTTCCGGGGGGAAGCAGAATAACGTCCAAGCGAAAGACCGGCTTTTCTGCCCGATGGGGCAGAAAAGCCGGTCTTTCCCTTTGCGGATCACTTGCCGAACAGCCCGCCGATCTTGTCCGCGATGCCGCCGACGTTGATCTTGGCCTTGACGCCCTCGACCACCGCGTTGATCTGATCGTCGGGCAGATCCACGCCGATCAGGCCCTCCACGGTTTTCGTGGGGTCCTTCTTGAACTTTTCGCCGATGTCCTTGTCGTTTTTGACCTTGTTCACGATCTCTTCGATCGTCTTCTTGATGTCGAATGCCATGATAAAGTCCTCCTTGAAAAGTTGTTATTTGTTCGGCGTCACAAAGGCCGCCGACTCGATCCGTACTTCTACCATCGGGACGGAATGCTCCCCGCTGTAGGGGTTGTCGCCCAGCTCGATCCCGCAGATCCGATCCACCGTGTCAAGCCCGGCCACAATGTAACCGAAGGCCGCGTACTGGCCGTTCAGGGAAGGGTAGTCCGCGTGCATCAGGAAGAATTGGCTGGTGGCGGAATCCATCACCTTGGTGCGGGCCATGGAGAGCACGCCCCGCACATGGAGCAGGGGATTGTTCACGCCGTTGGCGCTGAATTCGCCCTTGATCGGGGTCAGCTCCTCCTCGCCTGCGCCGCCCTGGATCATAAAGCCGGGATAGACGCGGTGGAACACCGTGCCGTTGTAGTATCCCCGGGCCACCAGATCCTTGAAATTCTGGGCGGAGATCGGCGCAACGTCGGGACGCAGCCGGACCACGATCTCGCCGAAGTCCTTCACGCTCAGCTTCACATAGTCCGTGGGCTCGGCGCTTTCGGCAAAGTCCGCAACGGCCATGCTGTCGATCTCAGCCTTGACGGCGGTCATGTCCAGGCTGCTCTGGGGGGCCGCGGTGGTCTGGGGCGGGGCTGCGGTCTCCTGGGGCTTGGTTTCGGTGCAGGCGCAGAGGCAAAGCGCCAGCGCCGCGATCAGAACAGGTAGTTTCCAGTGTTTCATTTCTTCATCCTTTCCGTTCTTCAAGGGGCAGGGCCCCGATTTGAAACGCTTTCCGATTTTGGATTGGTGTTATGCTTCGTCCGGGGCGATCTCCCCCAGAACGCCGTCCTCATAGAGGCCCGTGATCTTCACAGGCAATACCCGGTTGTGCAGCTCCTTCCCCGGCGCGTAGACCCGGATGGAGCTGGGGGCGTGGCCCGTCCAGAGCTCCTGCCCGGGCGGCAGGGTACAGGCAATCCTTGACCCTGCGGGGGCGTCATCCTGCGCGGAGCGGCGCGGAGTCGAAGGATCCGTTTCCCCGTCCCCGGATGCCGTTTCCTCAAACAGCACCGCCTGGACGCTGCCGATCATGGCCTCCCGGAAGCTCCGGCTCATCTCCGCGGCCACGGCGATGGCGGCGGCAGAGCGGGCTTCCTTGACTGCGTTGCCCAGCTGCCCCGGCAGCTTGTCCGCCGGCGTCCCCGGGCGGCGGGAATAGGGGAAGACGTGCATCGACGCGAAGCCGCATTTGCGGATGAAATCCAGGCTCTCGGCAAATTCCGCCTCCGTCTCTCCGGGGAAGCCCACGATCATATCGGTGGTCACGCCGCAGCCCGGGAAATTGGCCTTCAGCAGGCGGACGCTTTCCAGATAGCGGGCCGTGTCGTACTTCCGGTGCATCCGGGCCAGCACCGTGTCTGAGCCGGACTGCATGGACAGGTGGAAATGGGGGCAGAGATTGGAATGCCCCCGCAGAAGACGGCAGAATTCCTCGTCCACGATCCTGGGCTCCAGGGAGCCCAGGCGGATCCGCACCTTGCCGGCCGCCCGGCAGATCTCGTCCAGAAGCCGGGGCAGCCGCAGCGCGCCGGTCTTGTCCAGATCCACGCCCCAGGAGGCGATCTCGATGCCCGTCACAACGATCTCCCGGTAGCCGGCCTCCGCCAGCTCCCGTACCTGCGCCAGGGCTTCCGCAAGCGGCAGGCTGCGAACCGGCCCGCGGGCATAAGGGATGATGCAGTAGGTGCAGAAATTGCTGCAGCCGTCCTGTACCTTCAGCATGGCCCGGGTGCGGGTGGCAAGGCCGCCGGGGGGCAGGATCTCAAAGGAGCGCCGCCGAAGGGCTTCGTCCAGAGCCTCCCGTTTTTGCCGGTCGTCCACGGCGGCAAGAGCCAGCTTCAGGAAGGCCTCCCGTCCGCCGGAGCCGGAGATCACGTCCACCCCCAGGGCGCGGACGTCCTCCGGCTTCACCTGGGAGTAGCAGCCGCACACCGCCAGCACCGCCTCCGGGCACTGCTTCCGCATCCGCCGGATCACGTTTCGGTTTTTCTTGTCCGCCACAGCCGTGACGGTGCAGGTGTTGATAATCGCCAGGTCAAAGTCCTCGCCGGGGCCCACCTCGGTGTGGCCCAGCTCCGTCAGCCATTGCTCCATGGCCTGAGATTCGTATTGGTTGACCTTGCAGCCCAGGGTCACGATCGTAAAGTTCATGCATTCTCCTCGTACAGCGTATGCTGGGACAGGCATTGCCTGTCCCGGCAGCCGTTATTGGTGTCTGGGCAGGTAATAGTCGTCGCCCTTTTGGTAGAAGGGACAGCGGCCGCCGTGCCGGGCAAAGACCCGGGCAAATTCGTCCTCATCCAGATCCATCCGACAGTAGTATTCCTCATACTCCTCGTCGTAATCATAGTGCCAGCAGGTCTCGCAGATGGTCGGATCCATGGGAATACCTCCCCGCTATTTTGGCTATCATACCATAACTTTAAAAAAAAAGAAATACTTGCTGTTGAAATTTTTGAAAAAACATGATACAATAAAATAGTAAAGTTGTCACCGGGGGGATCATGCCATGGGTATCGTTGTCATCGGCGCTGTATTTGTGGATATCAAAGGGTTCCCCTCCGGGCAGTATATTCCCCAGGGGCGGAACGTGGGCTGGATCGAACAGGTCCACGGCGGCGTAAGCCGCAATGTGGCGGAGGACATCGCCAACGTGGAGCTGCGCCCCACCTACGTCAGCCTGGTGGACAACAACAGCGCCGGCGAGGACGTCATCCGCAAGCTGCGGAGCCACAAGGTCAACACCGACTACGTGCTCCCCGTCCGCAACGGCATGGGCACCTGGCTGGCCGTCTTCGACCATACCGGCGACGTGGTGGGCTCCATCTCCCAGCGGCCCGATATGACGCCGCTGCTGGATCTGCTGGAGGAAAAGGGAGACGAGATCTTCTCCCAGGCGGATTCCATTGTGGTGGAGATCTGCCTGGATAAGGAGATCGTCAAAAAGGTCTTCCGTCTGGCCAAGCAATACGGCAAGCCGGTCTACGCCGTGGTGGCCAATATGTCCATCGCAGTTCAGCGCCGGGATTTCCTCCAGGACTGCGCCTGCTTCATTTGCAACCGCCAGGAGGCCGGCATCCTCTTTTCCGACGACTATTCCCAGATGACCATCCCCGAGATGGAGACGATCCTGGCCGAAAAGGTTCGCAGGGCGCGGATCCCCAGCATGATCATCACCCTGGGCGACAAGGGCGCTGTCTATGCCGATATGTTCGGCTATAAGGGCTATTGCCCGGCCAGAAACGTCATCGTCAAGGATACCACCGGGGCCGGCGACGCGTTCTGTGCCGGTGTGGCCGTGGGTCTGACCTACGGAAAGACGCTGGCGGAGGCCTGCGAGATCGGCTCCTTCCTGGCGGCCTCCGTGATCATGACCTCCGAGAACGTCTGCCCCCGCTTCCTGCCCAGCGAGCTGGGGCTGGACATCGAGGTCCCGGACGAGAACAACTGATACCTGATACTCCGATAAAGCTTAGTGAGGAAAGATATGAAATCTCTGTTTCAACGATTCAACGCTGTATTTTTGATCCTGCTGCTGCTCTGCGCCGCGGCGGTGCCGGTCTCGGCGCTTCGCAGTCCCCTGTCTCCCATCTGTGAGCTGGGGACGGATCCGTCGGATATGCTCTACGGCGGCGGCCGCCGGGTTGATGCGGGAGACCGCCTGTATTACATAGACGATTCCGACGGTGCTGTGTATGAGCTGAGCGACGTCCACACCCCCGTGCTGGAGGGCCCCGTGGCAAAGCTGAACTACGCCGATGGCAGCCTCTACTTCGCCCGGATCAAGCCGGACAGCTTCGACCTGTGCATCTTTGACCTGGGATCCACCAAGGAGAGCGTGCTGCTGGAGGATTTCAGCGGCCGCATCGGCCAGCTCTATCTGGTGAACCGGAAATGCCTGGTGTTCTCCGCCGGCGAAAGCGTGTGGAACTTCGACCTGGAGAGCCGCAGCTGCAGCCTTCTGGTCAAGACGTCGGGGCTTTTGAACTTCATCCCCACCGCCAGCGGCCTGATCTACGCCACGGGCGAGCTCTTTGACTGCAATCTCTACGCCAACGGCAAGCCCCTGGCCCAGCACGTGGAGACCTACACCGTCCGCTTTGACCTGGAAGACGGCCTGCTGGTCTACTCCTGCGGCGGGGCGGACTGCCAGATGGATCTCACCTCGGCCTTCCTCGGCCATGCCAAGGCCCAGAGCTTTGTCGGCTACGTCAAGGATCATTCCGAGCAAGCCCGTGAGGAAGCGCAGATCTGGGACTGCTGGTCCCCGGAGGAGACCGCCCTGCGCTACGCCGGCGCGATCTGTGACTCCCGCGAGGAGACCGAAGACGCACCGCCCCTGTTCTACGGTCATGCGGTACGTCAGCCGGCCAACGACGGCACGCTGAACATTGTCCGCCGGGCCCGGCAGATGCTGAACGTCCAGTGGACCCCTGTGGGCGACAAGGGCTTCGGCGGCTGGGGCTACACCGATCTGTCCTACGGCCTGGAGATCTTCTACGAGCCGGGGGTCACCTACACCGGCCTGCCCTACGGCCAGTGCGTAGGCGGCAGCTATAATGGCAGCTACGTGCCCTGGAGCGTTTCCCTGTCCGGCTTCGTTGCCGCAGTCAACGACGTCGAAAGCAAGCTGTACACCGATCGCTGCACCTACTGGCGCGGCTCGCAGTGCTACGGCACCGACTGCTCCGGCTTCGTCTCCTGGGCGTGGCAAACCCCAAATCGAAAGACCTGTCCGACTCTGATCGACTGGGAGCACACCGTCAAGGTCGGCCGCTCCTATTCCGTGATCCAACTTGGCGACGCGCTGATCAGCGACGCCCACGCGGTGCTGGTCACCGACGTGACCTACAGCCTCGATGGAACGATCACCTCCATCGAGATCTCGCAGGCCAATCCCACCGCCCAAGACCTGTATAACGGCTGCGCCTATTCCACCCGCTATTCCGGCTCGGCCGCCCTGGAGATCCTGAACAAGAACTACTTTGTCAACGGCAGCTACTCCGTCTATCGCAACTCTGCCCGGGGCAACGTCACCTATACCCACGACTGCGCCGTTCCTCTGGATGGGGACGTGTGCCCGCTCTGCGGCTGCGGCTCGGAGCCTGCTCCGGAGGATCCCACCCCCTGCGTGGGCATCGATCTGAGCGAGTGGAACACCATCACCGATTGGAGCGCCGTGGCGGAGCAGGTGGATTTCGTCATCCTGCGGATCGGCTGGACGGGCACGTCCGAGGGCCTTGTCCACAAGGACAGCGCCGCGGACACCATCATCCAGAACTGTGTCCAGCACGATATTCCCTTCGGCCTCTACTACTATGCCGGCGCCACCACCACAGATCAGGCCCGGGAGGAGGCGGACGCGATCCTCGGCTGGCTGATGGAGAGCGGCATTACTCCCAGCCTTCCCATCTTCTACGACGTGGAGGAGCCCAGAAATATCCTTACCCTCTCCAACGGAGAGCTGGCGGAGGTCATTTCTGCCTTCTGCAGCGAGCTGGAGGACGTTGGCCTCCGGGCCGGTGTCTATGCCAGCGCCAGCGTCTGGGATGACCGCTTCCGGGGCTATGATTTCTACCAAAACACGGTCCACTGGGTCGCCCACTGGGGCACGGAGCACGTCACGGCTAAGCTGGGCGCCAACGTCTGGCAGTATTCCAGCAGCGGAACGGTAGCCGGGATCAAGGGCGACGTGGATATGAACTATTGGATCGGCCCGCTGGGGGAGACCGAGCATCCCTCCACCCTTGTCTTGACGCCCCCTGCCTGCGTGGACGGCAGCCTTTGCTCCACCTGCATCGTTTGCGGAAGAGTTCTGGAACAGCCGATCCCCGGCGGCGTGGGACATATCTGGAGCTTCTCCCAGGTTCTGACCCAGGGCGAAACGCTCCATGACAGCACGGGCATCTACAGCTGTATCAACTGCGATACGGCCACCAAGGAAGCCCCGCTCTGTGCCGCGGAGGTCTTCTCCGATCTGGTCGATGCAGGGGAGTGGGCCCATGCCCCCATTGATTGGGCCTATTTCAACGGTCTGACCAGCGGCACCTCCGCCACGACCTTCTCTCCCAACGACACCGTCACCCGCGGCCAGGTGGTGACCTTCCTCTACACCTTTGAGGGCAGGCCCGAGGTCACGGATGCCAACCCCTTTGCGGACGTCAACTCCAGCGACTACTACTACCAGCCCGTCCTTTGGGCTGTGGAGAACACCATCACCAGCGGCACCTCCGAGACCACCTTCTCCCCCGCGAACCCCTGCGTCCGCGCCCAGATCGTCACCTTCCTCTGGGCAGCGGCGGGCCGCCCGGAGCCGGAGGGAACGGAATGTCAATTCGTGGACGTGAGCGCCGACGACTACTTCTACAAGGCCGTCCTCTGGGCGGCGGAGAAGGGCATCACCGGCGGCATCGACAGCTACCACTTCGACCCCGACGAAAACTGTACCCGCGCCCAGATGGTGACCTTCCTCAAGGCTGCTGCCCCGGTGCTGGAGGAAGCGAGATACGCGGGGGTCGTCCAGAAGCCGTCTCAGGACACCACGCCCGCCGGCCCTGTGTTTTCTGCGGCGGACGGCATCATGCACTGAGCCAAGGCAAGCAAATATGACAGCGGCAGTTGACGGATCTCCGTCAACTGCCGCTTTTTATTCGATCCACTGAAGTCTGAGGATCGTATTGCTTACAGCTTTTTCATGTGAGCCGAGGCGGTCTTGGCCAGAAGCTTTTTGGTGCCTTTCTCGTCAAAGGCCACCTCAAGCAGGGCGTCGCTGCCCATTTTCGTCACCGTGAGCACCATCCCGCGGCCAAATGCGTTGTGCAGCACCGTGTCGCCCGGCCGGTACTCCGGGGGCGGCGCGTCCGTCCTGGGGGCCGGCGTGGGTGCGGAGCGGGGCTTGGGGCTCCGGAAGCCGTCATAGCCGGGATAGCTCTGCGCCCGGCTGCCGCTCCGCTGGTCGAAGGGCAGATCGTCGTAGAGCATCCGGGGCTCCGGGGCAGGCCGGGCAGGCTTCAGCGGCTTGTCCAGCAGCTCGGGGGGAATGTCCCGGACAAAGCGGGACAGACGGTTCACCGTTGTCCTGCCGTAGAGCATCCGCTGGCGGGCGTGGGTGATGGTCAGGGTATGCTTGGCCCGGGTGATGGCCACGTAGCACAGCCGCCGTTCCTCCTCCAGCTCATCGGCCTCGCCAATGCTCCGCAGGCTGGGGAAGAGCCCGTCCTCGGCCCCCACCAGGAAAACGTGGGGGAATTCCAGACCCTTTGCCGTGTGAATGGTCATCATCACCACGGCGTCGGCCTCCGGGTCATACTGCTCGATGTCGGTGTAGAGGGCGATCTCCTCCAGAAAGCCGTGGAGGGAGGCGTCCTCCGGGTGGTTCTCCACGTAGCCCACCAGGGAGGAGCGAAGCTCGCGGACGTTCTCCAGGCGCGTCCGGCTCTCCACGTCGTTGTGGGCCTCCAGCATGGCCGCGTAGCCCACCTTCTCCACCAGGGCGTCGTAGAACTCCGGCAGGGGCAGGCTGTCCAGCAGCCCGGCGCATTCCTCGATCAGCACGGCGAAGGCGGTGAGCTTCGCGGCGCTTTTTTCCAGGGCCGGATAGTGATAGGCGTCCGCCAGCACCAGGTACATGGGCAGGTCCTGGTTCTCCGCCAGCCGCCGCACCTCCTCCAGGGTCTTGGCCCCGATGCCCCGGGGCGGGTTGTTGACGATCCGGTTCAGCCGCAGATCGTCGGCCCGGTTGTTGATCAGCTGGAGGTAGGCCAGCATATCCTTGACCTCCGCCCGGTCGAAGAAGCGGGTGCCGCCGATGATCCGGTAGGGGATGGCGTTGAATTTGAAGGAACGCTCCAGCGCGTTGGATTGGGCGTTGGTGCGGTAGAGCACGGCAAAATCCCGGTAATTCGCCTTGCCCTTGAGGGCGAAGATCCGGGCGGCCACGTAGTTGGCCTCCTCGTTCTCGTCGGCGGTCTCCTTGACGGTGATCCCGGAGCCCCCGGGGTTCCGGGTCCAGAGCTTCTTGCCCTTCCGGCCCTTGTTCTGCCGGATGACGGCGTTGGCCGCGTCCAGGATCTGGGGGGTGGAGCGGTAGTTCTGCTCCAGGCGGATCAGCCGCGCACCGGGGAAGTTCTCCTCAAAGTTCAGGATGTTTTCGATGGTGGCCCCCCGGAATTTGTAGATGCTCTGGTCGTCGTCGCCTACCACGCAGATGTTCTTCCGGCCCCCCGCCAGCAGGGCGGCCAGACGGTACTGCAGGCGGTTGGTGTCCTGGTATTCGTCGATCAGCACGTAGCGGAAGCGGTTCTGCCAGAAGGTACGGACCTCCTCGTAGTCCTGCAGCAGCCGGACCGTCAGCAGGATGATGTCGTCGAAGTCCAGGGCGTTAGCCTCCCGGAGCCTGCGCTGGTAGGCCGTGTAGCAGGCGGAGATCCTGTCCAGACGGTCGTCCCCGCCGGCAGAGGCCTTTTCCGCGTAATCCTCGGGGAACTGCATGGCGTCCTTGGCCCGGCTGATGTGGGTGAGGATGACCCGGGCGGGCAGCTCCTTTTCGTCCACCTGCAGCTCCTTCATCACGTCCTTCATGACCCGCTCGGAGTCCGCGGTGTCGTAGATGGTGAACTGCCGGTCGTAGCCCAGCCGGTCGATCTCCCGGCGCAGGATGCGGCAGCAGGCCGCGTGGAAGGTCATAGCCCAGATCTCCGCGGCCTCGGGCCCCAGCATGGCGGCCAGCCGCTCCTTGAGCTGGTTGGCGGCCTTGTTGGTAAAGGTGATGGCAATGATGCGCCAGGGCTCCACCGGCCGCAGGGCGCAGAGGGCGGCGGTGTCGGCGTCCGGCGGCAGCTCTGTGGCCGCGGCGGCCTCCAGGGCGGCCAGCTCCGGCGCGCCGAAGCCCGCCGGGACCTCCTCACAGTCGGAGCCGCAGCCAAAGCGGATCAGATTGGCGATCCGGTGGATCAGCACCGTGGTCTTGCCGCTGCCTGCGCCGGCCAGAAGAAGCAGCGGCCCCTCCGTGGTCAGAACGGCCTGCCGCTGCATATCGTTCAGCATGGAAAACGCCCGGGCGATCAGTTCCCGCCGGAGCTGCACATATCTTTCTGTCTGTTGTTGATCCATGTTATGCTTCCTTTTGTTTCTGTACGCTTTGTTTTGCTGCGCTGTGCCTCCTGCGTTCCAGCTCCCGGTTCAGGATCCCGCCGCAGAAGAAGAGAAAGATGCAGACGTAGAGCCAGAGCATCGCCATGGCGATCACAGAGAGGCTCCCGTAGTAGATGGAATAGTTGGCGAATTTGTCGGCGTAGACGGTAAACACCCGGGAAAACACCGTCCACAGCAGCGCCGTGACCACCGAGCCGGGGAGGGAGGACGAAAAGCTGACCTCCCGGTTGGGAAAGACCGTGTACATGGCGGCAAAGAAGAGGGTCAGCACCAGCACGGACAGGATGTAGCGCATTCGCCCCAGCTGCAAAAGCAGATCCCCCAGCTCGCTTCCGCTGTCCGCCAGCTTGTTGACCAGCTCATGACTCAGCAGCCCCAGGGCCAGCAGCAGCACCGTGGCCAGCACCCCGGCCAGGGCGAACAGGGCGGCGCGGAGCCGGAGCCAGATGGGGTTGCGGGTCTCCCGGGCGGTGTAGATCCGGTTCAGCCCCCGTTGGAGGCTCAGCACGCCCTTGGAGGTCATCCACAGGGCCGTCACCGCCGAAACGGAGAGGATCGCGGGGGAGTCCACGGCAAAGAGCTCGTCGATCATGTAGTCCGTCAGAGATTTCAGGCTCTCGGGGACCACGTCCTGCAGCAGACCCCGCAGGCTGTCCGGCGAGATAGGCGTGAGCTGGAGAATGCTGATCAGCAGCATCATGGCCGGGAAGATCGCCAGGATCCAGAAATAGGCGGCGTAGGCCGCGAAGATCTGGACCTCCAGCCGCTGCACACTGCGAAAAAAGTGCTTCACACGCTCCCACATGGTCACCCCTCCTCTCGTCTTCGGATGGCTTCTGATGATTTATTATACCAGCTTCCGGGAGGAAATGCAATCGAAAAAGCCAAAGAAAACCCCCGTTGTATGTAGGTGTTACAATGATACTTAACAGTTGAAAAAAGAATAGCGAATCGGGAGCACCTGTGATATGGTTAAGTTGCTCAGACAAAACCGAAAGGGCAGGTGACCGATTCGCCATGACTACTTTAACACAAACCCTCAAGCGTCGTCAAGCAATAGTTAAATATTCTTTGCGATATGGCGTAACAGCAGCATCCATTCGCTACAATGTCTCCCGACCGACGATCTACAAATGGCGGGAACGGTACGATGGACATCTCTCGTCTCTAAAGGATCTGTCTCGTCGGCCCCACAGTCATGCCAAGCAGCATACAGAGGAAGAGTTGGCAATGATCCAGAACTATCGCCGCAGGAACCCGAACGCAGGGCTGGTGGTTCTCTGGGTAAAACTCATGCGTCGGGGATACACACGCTCTATTTCAGGTCTCTATCGGGTTCTGCGGCGGACTGAACAAGGGAGAGTAAAGCTGCCAAATCCCAAGTACGTTCCCAAACCATACGAACAGATGCAGTATCCGGGCCAAAGGGTCCAGATCGACGTCAAGTATGTGCCAAGCTCCTGCTTGGTCGGAGCTGCGGTGCAGGACGCCAAAGAGACCGGCGGTTACTTCCAGTATACCTTCATCGATGAGTACAGCCGATTCCGCTATTTGGAGGCCTTCAAGGAGCATAGCACCTATTCCTCGGCTGAATTTATCAAGCACTGTGTTCAAAAGTTCCCCTATGCCATTGAGTGTGTTCAGACAGACAACGGCCCGGAGTTTACAAACAGGCTGAATTCCAAAAACAGCACCAAGCCTACGCTCTTTGAGACAACGCTGGCGAAGCTCGGTATCCGGCACAAACTTATTAAGCCTTACACACCCAGGCACAACGGCAAGGTCGAGCGCAGCCACCGCAAGGACAATGAATACTTCTATGCTTCACACAAATTCTACTCTTTTGAGGACTTCCAAAAGCAACTTGCCGTATGGCAGTGGAAATACAACGACTTCCCCATGCGTCCCCTCAAATGGCGTTCCCCAAAGGACGTTCTTTATTCTTTCCCCTGCTGTAAACTATGATTGACAAACCTACAAAAACTCAGTTTTTTCGAGAAAAAAGCGGAGTTTTTCAAGGAAAAAAGTTTTTGTAAAAAATTTGATTTCCGTTAAACCATTCTCCGGTTTTTTCAGTCTATGGGGCAGAAGGGCAAAAAGCAAATAGACAATTCCGATCATACATGATACAATCAACTCACAGAAGAAAAGAAAGAGGAAACGATATGAAAACCAACGAAAACGAACTGCGTATGAAAAACGAAGAATTGGCAAAGCTGGCAGCGAAGGCCAAAACCGGCGACCAGGCGGCCTTTACGGAGCTTTACAACCGCACCAGCAACGACCTCTTCCGCTGCATCCGGGCCATGACCCGGGACGAGGATCTGACCTGGGACATCCAGCAGGACAGCTATCTCCGGGCCTTCCAGAGCCTGGACAAGCTGGAAAACAACGAGGCCTTCTTCCCCTGGCTGCGGCGCATCGCCGTGAACGTCACCGCCGACCGGATGAAGCAGCGTCTGCCCCTGACCTTCACGGAGCTGACCGTTGAGGACGACGACGGGATGCCGGAGCTGCCGGATCTGAACCCGGCCAACCAGCCGGAGCTGTCGCTGGATCGGAAGGAGACCTCCCGCCTGGTGCAGGAGATCCTCTCCAAGCTGCCGGAGGAGCAGCAGCTGATCGTGGGTATGCGCTACTATGACGAGCTCAGCGTGAAGGAGATCGCAGGGCTTCTGAATATCTCCGACGGGGCAGTGAAGGCCCAGCTCTTCCACGGACGGAAAAAGGTGGAGACTGCCGTCCGGGCCCTGGAGAAGCAGGGCATCAAGCTCTACGGTCTGTCCCCCGTGGCCTTCCTGGTGGCCCTCATGCGGCAGGCGGAGCCCACTGCGGCTTCCGGCACAAGGCTGGCCGCGGTGAAGGCCGCGGTAGCCAAGGCCTCCGCCGACGCGGTGGCTGCCACGGCGGTACCCGTTGCCGCCAAGACCTTCGGCCAGGTGCTGGCCGGGAGAGTGCTGGCGGGTGCCCTGGCTGTGGCGCTGATCGGCGGCGGCATCTGGGGCGGAGCCAAGCTGCTGAAATCCAAGCAGCGGTACAACCCCTACCAGCCCACCACCGTGGTGACCAGCGAGCGCCTGGCCGGGGTAGAGACCCCCGAGGAGTTGACGGAAACCGGCGAAGCCCTGCCGGTGGTCACGGAGCCCGTGGTAACCGAACCTACGGCCACGGAGGCCGTAACGGCGGAGCCCGCACAGCCCGTCAGAGCCGACAATCAATGCGGCGAGCATCTGACTTGGGGCTTTTTCCCAGATTATAGCGGTCTGCTACGCATACAGGGCAACGGCGATATGTACGACTTCGTCAACGCAGAGGACGTACCCTGGTATTCGATTCGCAATGAGATCCAACAGGTGGAGCTGCCGGGTAATCTTACATCCATCGGCGACTACGCCTTTGCGGGCTGCGAGAATTTGAACTTCTGTTACTTTTCATATCATACGGCGGTGACCCGCATCGGAAACAGCGCCTTCGAGGGCTGCACGAGCTTGAGCCTCCGGCTTCCGGAGACGCTGACCGACATCGGCGACCGCGCCTTTGCCGGGACGCGTCTAACAAGTCTGGACTTTCCGGAGGGCCTGCGCGAGGTCAGCAGCACGGCTTTCCAGGGCTGTGACAAGCTGTCTCTGGTCTACTGCCCGGAGGAAGTCACCGCACTCAATCTGGACGCCTTTGCCGAATGCGCCGGACTGCGGGAGATCTGGGTTCTGAACGCAGAGGCCGCCATCCGTGGAAGTCTGGCGGACGGGGCTCAGGTCACGATCTGCGGCCTGCCGGGCTCCACCGCGGAGCAATACGCCGCGGAAAACGGTCTGGACTTCGATCCCATGGAGGACGACCGGGACGAGCTCCTTGAACTGGTAAAGCGGACTGCTGACTATGAATTTGATTATGATGGCGAGACGTGCTACTACAGTTACTCTCTGCATTACAAAGGGGTCGTGAAGGTAGGCGATCGCTATGTATCCCAAATTCTGCGCTTTGTTCCCTATTCCGTTCCGGAGGAGGAGATTCGGCAGGCCCGTGAGAGCAGAAGCATCGTTCTGCAGGGAGAGGAATACGAGTACACGGAATCCAAGGATCAGGCAAAGGAATGGTTCAGAGGCGACTGGTCTGAACCGGAAGGCTTCCATGTGGTGGGCTACGTTCGCAGCAACAGCAACAGTTATGCAAGCGCTGACTACTTTGTCTGCCAACAGGACGACGGGTATTGCTTCTATACGGTTTGGTGGAACAGCTCGGTCAGTCAATATAGCGGTGAATATCTCTATTCGTATGAACCCGTCGGCTGGCTCTGGATGGACGCCGACGATCCTGTCTTTGTTTGCGGAGGGCTTGGAGGCACAATGGCGAATTTCCACTACAATAGTGATCCTGGCGCGGACGTCTCATACCCTGCACAGCTGGCGGTAATTGGAACAGATCTGATGCTCCACTGGGCCTCCGCAGGAAAACCTTAACGAAACCACACGCGGCGCGCTGCAAGCGATTGCAGCGCGCCACTTCGTTTCAAAAGCCTTCCCCCTGGGGGGAAGGTGGCATCGGGCGTCTCACGGAAGCCCGATGACGGATGAGGGGGACTCCCGGCGAGCGCACACGGTTTCAATCACCACACAGGGCAACCGGCACCCCTCATCCGGCGCTGCGCGCCACCTTCCCCCAAGGGGGAAGGCTTTTTCAGCAGGCCCTATTTCGTTCTCAGCGTCCGCATACTGTTCAAAATGGCAATTACAGAAACGCCCACGTCGCCGAAGACGGCCAGCCACATATTGGCGATGCCAAGGGCGCCCAGGATCAGGATGATGAACTTCACCGACAGGGCAAAGACGATGTTCTGCTTCACGATCCTCAGGGTCTTGCGGGCAATGCGGATGGCAGCCGGCAGGCGGCGCAGGTCGTCGTCCATGATGACCACGTCCGCCGCCTCGATGGCCGCGTCGGAACCCAGGGAGCCCATCGCGATCCCCACGTCCGCCCGGGTCAGCACCGGGGCGTCGTTGAGGCCGTCGCCCACGTAGCCCAGGGTCCGGCCCTGGGGCTGGGCCGCCAGCAGCTTTTCCAGGGCGTTCACCTTGTCCTGGGGCAGAAGCTCCGCCTCCACGCCGTCCAGGCCCAGAGTCTTTGCCACAGCCTCGGCGGCCTGCCGCCGGTCGCCGGAGAGCATGACGGTCTTCCCTACTCCGGCCTTCTTCACCCCTGCCAGGGCCTCCGCCGCGCCCTCCTTGAGGCCGTCGGAGATCACGATGACGCCCCGGTAGAGGCCGCCCAGGGCCACGTAGACCAGGGTCCCGGCCTCCTGGGAGGGGGTAAAGTCCACGCCCCGCTCCTGCAGCAGACGGGCGCTGCCCACCAGCAGCTCCTGCCCATCCAGCTCCGCCAGCACGCCCTGTCCGGCGACCTCCCGGGCAGCCTGCACCCGGCGCAGGGCGGGCTCCCGACCATAGGCCTCCCGCACGGAGGCGGCAATGGGATGGTTGGAATAGCTCTCCCCCAGGGCCGCCAGCTCCAGGAGTTCTTCCTGGGTGCCGACAGCAGGCCAAAGGGCGCTGACCTTGAACTCGCCCTTGGTCAGGGTGCCGGTCTTGTCAAAGACCAGGGTGGACAGCTTGGACAGGGCCTCCAGATAGTTGCTGCCCTTCACCAGAATGCCCTTCCGGGAGGCGGCCCCGATGCCACCGAAGAAGCCCAGAGGCACGGAGATCACCAGGGCGCAGGGGCAGGACACGACCAGGAAGATGCAGGCGCGGCGGATCCACTCGCCCCATTCCTTCCCCAGCAGCAGGGGGGGCAGCACCGCCAGCAGCACGGCGCAGAGGGTGACGATGGGAGTGTAGTACTTGGCAAAGCGGGTGATGAAGCCCTCCACCCGGGCCTTCCGGGAGGAGGCATTCTCCACCAGCTCCAGGATCCGGGTGACGGTAGCGTCGGCGTAGGCCTTGGTGGTGCGGACGCGAAGGGTGCCGCTGCCGTTGACGCAGCCGGAGATGACCTCACTGCCGGGGCTCGCCCGACGGGGAACAGACTCGCCGGTGAGGGCCGCGGTGTCGATCAGGGACTCGCCCTCGATGACCACCCCGTCCAGGGGGATGCGCTCACCGGGCTTGACCACAATGACAGAGCCCACGGGAACCTCGTCGGGATCCGTCTCCTGGATGCCGTTGGGGGTCTCCAGGTTGGCGTATTCCGGCACAATGTCCATCATGGCGGCGATGGACTTCCGGGACTTGCCCACGGCGCAGCTCTGGAAGAGCTCGCCCACCTGATAGAGCAGCATGACGGCCGCCGCCTCGGGGTATTCGCCCACGCAGAAGGCCGCCACGGAGGCCACGGCCATCAGAAAGTTTTCGTCAAAGACCTGGCCGTGGAAGATGTGCTCCACGGCCTCCCGGAGCACGTCCCAGCCGATGATCCCATACGGCAGCAGATAGGCCGCCAGCGTCGCCCACTGCGGGAGCTCGTCCAGCGTGCCGAGATGCTCCAGCACAATGGCCGCCCCAAGCAGCAGGGCGGAAAGAATGATCCGATACAGGGTATGCTTTTGTTTCTTCGTCATGGCAGTCACACCACCGTTCGTCTTTTGATTTGCTATGCTTTTTCTGTTTTTGAGATGATCGCGATCGCGCAGGGCATTCTGCCGTCTACCACCTGATAGCTGACGTTCTCATAGCCCAGGCCCGCGAAAAAGGCCTTGTAGGAGTCCAGGTCGAACTGCCTTTGGAAGTGCGCGCCCAGCAGCTCCAGCAGCTTGACCGTTGCCTTGTTGGATTTCTTCGTTTTGTTGATGTAGGTGGGAAGGATCATCCGCCCGCCGGGCTTCGTAACACGCTCCAACTCCGCCATCGCCTTTTGGGGCTCCGGCAGCAGGTGGATCACGTTTCCCGCGACCACCTTGTCAAAGGACTGATCCGCGTAGTTCAGCTTCGTAACGTCGGCTTTCGCAAAGCGCACGTTTGGGAAGGCGCTGCATTTCTTCCGGGCCTTGGCCAGCATATTGGCCGCGTAGTCTGTGGCAACCAGCGATTTGCACGCACCGGCGATCCAAACGCTGATCGCGCCGGTGCCGCAGGCGCACTCCAAAACCCGATCCGTTTCTTGGATATACTCCGCCACCGCCTTGCCGGTGTTGACGTAGACCTTTTTGTTGTAGGCCAGCTCAAAGAAATCGTACAGCCCCGCGATCCGGTTCCAGAATGAATTTGCCACGGTTATTCTCCTCATTGTTTGCGGGCAGATTGCCCGCGCTACTTATTACCTATTACTTATTACCTATTACCTGTCGCAGGGTTCGGGGCGTCGAGGGCGCCGCCCCCTACTGGGTAACGATCCTGCACCCCTTGTCCACCCGGTCGCAGCACTTCTGGGCCTCGGCCAGGATCTCGTCGAAGCGCTCGTCGTCGGCGTCCAGGGTCAGCTTCTGGGTCATGAAGTTCATGTTGGCCTCCTGCACGCCGGGGATCTTGCGGATCTGCTCCTCCATCTTGGCGGCGCAGTTGGCGCAGTCCAGGTTCTCCATCTTGAATTTCTTTTTCATGGTTGTATCCTCCCAAATAAGTTTTTTCAAATATTGATACGTTCGGGGCGTCGGGGACGCCGCCCCCTACGCGGGGGTGCGGGGCGTCGGGGACGCCGCCCCCTACGGACGGGGGTGCGGGGCGTCGTAGGCGCCGCCCCCTACGGACGGGGGTGCGGGGCGTCGGGGACGCCGCCCCCTACGGGTCGATTTCGTTTTCGTCCTCCAGGACGTGGGCCATGCCCATCTGGCAGATGGTGCGGACGTGGTCGTCGGCCAGAGAGTAGTAGATGACCCGGCCCGCCTTGCGGTATTTCACCAGATTGGACTGCTTCAACACCCGGAGCTGGTGGCTCACCGAGGATTTCGTCATGCCCAGCAGCACGGAAATGTCGCAGACGCACATCTCCGCCTCCATCAGGGCGTAGAGGATCTTCAGCCGGGTGGAGTCGCTGAACAGCTTGAAGGCGTCCGCCAGATCCAGCAGGGTGTCCTCGTCCGGCATGGTGCCCCGCACCCGATCCACCACCTCCTGGTGGATCACCGTGCAGTCGGTACGATCCAGCTCCACGTCGTAGAATTTCAGCTCACTCAACTTGCTCAGCTCCTTGTTCTTTGTTGAATAGTTGAACGGTTGTTCAATCTTTGTCTGTATTCTACCACCGGAGCTGCAGTTTGTCAAGCGGAAAAAAAAATAAGCGGCCCGGGAGAGCGGGCCGCTTTGGAGATCGCGCTATTGGGCCGAGGGGTAGAAGGCCTGGGTGGGGAAATCCACCTTGGCGAAGAGGTCGCAGGGCTCGTCGGGGGTGCCGGGGTCGTCGGAGCAGCTGCGATCCGGCATGGCGAAGCTCACCGCCGGCACCAGAAGCTGGGCGCCCCGCTCCATCCGCACGGTGGAGAACTGCCCCAGGGTCACATAGAGCTGCCGGGCCCCAGTGAGCACCGGCTCCTCCGGGAACAGGGCCCGGACCGCCTGGGGGATCTCCGGGGCGACGGCGCTGCTCTCGCCCCCCTCCCCTACCCGGGAGGACAGGACCATGGGATCCACGGCCTCCACCACACAGTCCGGGGTGTGGGTCTGATACAGGGCGTCTGGCAGCAGGTCGTTGTCGGTGCTGGAGAAGACCTTGGTGGCCGTTTGGCCGCCGAAGAGCACCACCCGCTTGGTGAAGACCGCCAGCCCCTCCAGCGGGGCGGGGCGGGTGACCCCCGACATGGCCTCCCCGCCGATGCGATAGAAGAAGCTCAAATCAGCGGTAAAATGGCCGGGATTATAAGCGATGGGCACCACGTCTATGTAGACGTGAAGCAGCTCCGCACTCCTGGCCCGGGCGTTGACAGCGCCCTCCAGCGCCTGCTGGGAAGTGGCAGTCAGATAAACGCGCAGATCCTCGATACAGTCCTTGTCGATGCAGGCATCCTCGATTCGGCTGGTATGGATCCGGATCGGCTCCCGCGGCTCCTGGGCGGGGCGTCCGGCAGAAATGGTTTGATCCGGCATGGTGATCCCTCCTTGCAATCAGAAAGCAGGTTTGCTTTCGATATATCTTATGCGACTGATTGAGCCTTTGTTCGAACAAGCTGCAGAAACGAAAAAATCTCCAAGCAGCAAAAAACGGATTGTTTTTTGCGGAAATATGCGATACAATAAAAAGAACAAACAAAAAAGGAGGCCTGTCTATGATCAGCCGCCTTACGACTTTGGGGCTCAACGGGATCGAGGGCTTTCGGATCTCCGTGGAGTGCTTTATCTCCAACGGGCTGCCGGGCTTTGAGATCGTGGGGCTGCCCGACGCCGCGGTCAAGGAGGCCCGGGAACGGGTCCGGGCCGCGGTAAAGACCTCCGGCTTCAAATTCCCGCCCTCCCGGATCACGGTGAATCTGGCCCCCGCCAACACGAAAAAGAGCGGCACGGTGTACGACCTGCCGATCCTGCTGGGGATCCTCTCCGCCTTCGGCCAGGTCAAGCTGCCGGACGAGAGCCACGCCTTTTTGGGCGAGCTTAGCCTGGAGGGCAAGCTCCGCCCCGTCCCCGGGGTGCTGCCCATGGCGATTGCCGCGGCCAAATGCGGGATCAAGACCCTCTACGTGCCCATGCAGAACGCCCGGGAGGCCACGCTGGCCGAGGGAATCACGGTGATTCCGGTGTTTTCCGTGGCCCAACTCATCACCCACCTCCGGGGCGGCCCCCAGATCCAGCCCCAGCCCGTCTGGGTGCAGGATCCCACCCGGCGGCCAACGCCGGATTTCAAGGACGTGATGGGCCAGGAGAACGCCAAGCGGGCTTTGGAGATCGCAGCTGCGGGCGGCCACAACGTGCTGATGGTGGGGCCTCCGGGCTCCGGCAAGTCCATGCTGGCCAAGCGCCTGCCCTCCATCCTGCCGGATATGACCCGGGCCGAGGCCCTGGAGGTGACCCAGATCCACTCCATCATGGGCTTGGTGGATCCGGAGAATCCCCTGGTGACCGTCCGGCCCTTCCGCAGCCCCCACCACACCGTCACGCCTCCCGGCTTAGTGGGGGGCGGCTCCGTCCCCAAACCGGGGGAGGTCTCCCTGGCCCACCGGGGGGTGCTGTTTCTGGACGAGCTGCCGGAGTTCCGCAAGGAGACCATGGAGGTCATGCGTCAGCCCCTGGAGGACGGGATCGTCACCATTACAAGGGCCACGGCCTCCGAGACCTATCCCTGCCAGTTTATGCTGGTCTGCGCCATGAACCCCTGCCGCTGCGGTTGGCACGGAGATCCCTCGGGCCGCTGCAGCTGCTCGGAGCGCTCCGTCCAGGAGTACGTGGGCCGGATCTCCGGCCCCCTGCTGGACCGGATCGACATTATCATAGAAGTCCCCGCCGTCAGCTTCGAGGAGCTGCAGGCGCGGAAGGAGGGAGAGCCCTCCGCCGCCATCCGGGAACGGGTCAACGCCGCCCGGGCCATCCAGCACCGGCGCTTCGCCGGGACGGACACCGTCTCCAACGCCCGCATGAGCCCGGAGCAGCTCCACAAGATCTGCACCCTGGACGCCGACTGCGCGACCCTCATGGAGGAGGCCTTCGAGACCATGGGCCTCACCGCCCGGAGCTACGACCGGATTTTGAAGGTGGCCCGCACCATCGCGGATCTGGAAGGCGCGGAGCAGATCGGCGTGGCCCACGTGGCCGAGGCGATCCAATATCGGACGTACAAAATTGGCCGCAACTAAGCCTTCCCCTTGAGGGGAAGGTGGCGCGAAGCGCCGGATGAGGTGGTGCCCCGAAAGCGCGCCGCACACCCCGATACCACACCAGAGACGGTCGGGGCGAGCC
>JAEEGJ010010264.1_pt1 | contig 24511 bp, 15 predicted proteins | sample 8958761 | NCBI WGS metagenome assembly JAEEGJ01 (sample SAMN16246546, study PRJNA631951) | gut metagenome | biome: gut microbiome; feature: rumen; material: RS-attached | host: Bos | place: Iran: Karaj | collected 2018-10 | reverse complement strand
ATTCCGGCGATGAGGTGGGCGAACTCTCCCGTGAAGGAGATGTGCGAGGGCTGCTTCACGTGGAGGAAGGGTATCTTGTTGAGCATCGCCGTGAGCCAGTTCGACTCCTGCTTCCAGTTCACGTTCAAGCCCCAGAGGGTGTTGTTCAGCGGTTCCTCGCCCATTCCCACCTTCGAGATGAGGGCCTGCTCGGAGAGGTGCATCAGCGTACCGCCCAACTGGAAGTTCTTCGAGAACTCGTATTCCCAGTTCACGCCGATCATCGTCTTGCGCTGCATGCCGTATTCGGTGTTCGACTCCAGCGACACGTTGACGTTCGTGCCGGCATCGATGATGCTCTGGTTCAGGATGGTCACCTCGCCCGCAGAGTAGTCCACCGAGTAGTCGGTACCCTCCTGCAGCGTCACACCGCCTGCCGTCACGACGACGGAGCCTCGCGGCACGTTGTAGGCACCCAGGGAGATGACGTTCGCCGACGAGCCCTTATAAATACCCGTCATGATGAACTTATCCTTCTCGGCGTTCTGCTTCGCCACGGTCTTCGTCGAGTCGTAGAGCTGACGGAACACGTAGGCCTCTGCCTGCTCATCGCTCAGACCGTATTTCAGCAGCTGCGTCCGCAGGTAGTCGCCGAAGGGCTCTGCCGAGGGCAGGAACACACGGCCGTTATGCACCGTGTAGCCCTCCACGTAGTCGAAGTAGCCGTTGGAGTGCGCCTTGAGGTTATTGTCCAGACGGTCGCAGCCCAGGAGCTTGATCAGCGCCGTGCCCTTCGTCCGCTGGTCGGGAATATAGGTCAGATAGACGCCCGCCGTATCACTCTGGTACTTGATGTCGAGACGGAACTTCTCCCGCTCCACCGTCGAGGCGAGATAGTACACATTTTTCATCATCAGCCGCCAGTTGTACTGGAAGGGAGCGCTGGAGGTGTTGCGCAGCGACTTGACGAAGAGGGCCTGTGAGGCGTCGGTCAGGTCGCTGGCAAACTCACCCACCTGATAGCTCACGCCGCCCAATGTATATTCGTAGGCCACCGCCAGCACCTGGTCGGTCTGCAGGCCGGTCTTCAGCGAGATGTAGCCCAACGCCTTGTTCACCGTATATTCCGAGGAATTGAGCAGACGGGCACTCGACAGTTTCTCGTAGTCCAGACCATCCTCGAAGCCCGGGATGCCCATCAGCACCGTACTCGTCTGGTCGATGTCACGGGCGGCTTCATACGTGCCGGTCAGCGTCTCGTATTCCGTATTGGCGAGGTTGCTGGGGATGCTCTGGCCCTTCGTATTCCAGTAATGGTTTCCCACGATCTTCTCCTCGCCCAGGTCTGCGAAGGCGATGATGTTACGGCCGTTGGTGGTGGTACCCGACTTGTTGGTGACCCACACCTCCACGCGGTTGATCTCCACGCCCGTGGCGAGGTTCGGCAACTTCGACATCGCCTCGTCGTAATGCTCGCGGAAGTACTGCGAAAGGAAGAAGTGGCGGTTCTCCTCGTAGTCGGCGACATCCATCTCGAAGGCGGTGGTCTGTACCCCACCCTTCGACGAGACGCTCTTCGTCGACGACTTCTTCTGCGAGAGCACCGTCTGCAGTTTCAGTTTGCCGAACTGCATATCCGTCCTGACGCCGAAGAGGCTCGATGCGCCCTTTATCAGGGAGTTGTTCGTGGGGAACGACACGTTACCCGCCTCCACCAGCTTGATGATCTCGTCTTCCTTGCCTTCGTATTTCAGTTTCAGGTTCTGGGTGTCGAAGTCGAACGTGGCGTCGGTGTTGTAGTTCAGGTTCATGTTCAACTTGTCGCCCACCTTGCCGTTCACGCTCAGGTTGATCTTCTCGTCGAAGTCGAAGGCGGTGGTCTTACGGTTACGGATGGGCAGCGAGGGGTTGTCGATACTCTTCAGGTTCGCGCCGATCTTCAGTTCGGCCGTTCCCTGTGTCTTGATGCGCACACCGCCGGGGCCAAAGATCTTCTCGGCAGGTCCCAGGTCGAAGTGCATGTCGGCAAACGAGAACTTGTCCTTGCCCGCCGTCTGCACGTTCTCCGCGTCCTTCTTGCGGAAGAACTCGCGCAGGGCCCGCTTCTCCGACCACTTCGTGTACTCCTCGGGCGTCATCAGCACCGGTGCGTTCAGGTAGGAGTCGCCGATCTTCGTACCCACATAGTACACGTTCGCCGAGTCATCGTATTCCACCGTCTGACGGATATTGTCAGGCCGTTTCAGGTCGAGCGCACTCGAGTCCAGGTCCGCTACCTCCATCGGTGCCGTCTTCTGTATGCGCCACCGCGCGCGAATTGAATCGTCAGGTTCTTCTGAGGAAAGAGGAAAGTGGACAGAGGAATGAGAAGACTCCAAGCCCGGAGATATTTCTGAAGAAGGAGTATAAACAGCAAAAGAGACAACAACATATAGCAAAGCAGAAATTATCAAGACATTCTTCTTCCCAAATGCCTTGATAATCATATCTTTGTATTTAGTAATCCCTTTCCTCTTCCCTCTTTCCACTTTCCTCTACTTAATTTGTTTGAGCGCCAGTTTCACCACCTGCTCCACAGGCAGGTCGGGCTGTCCTTGCAGGATCTGCACCACTACCTTCTGTGTCGGTGCGGGTGAGAAGCCCAGCATCGTCAGGGCCGCCACGGCCTCATCCTTCACCTGTGCGTTCACGGGAGCGGTTGTCTGTCCGCCGGCAGGTATCTCATCAGCGATGCCTAAGGCCACGATCTTGTCCCTCAAGTCTACGATGATGCGCTGGGCCGTCATCTTGCCGATGCCTTTGATGCTCTGAATTAGTCGCGCATTACCCGTCGAGATGGCATTGCAGAGTTCGCTCACGCTCATCCCCGACAGCATCATCCGCGCCGTGTTCGCCCCCACCCCGTTCACCGTGATGAGTTGCAGGAACATCTCACGCTCCTTCTTGTTCACAAAGCCGTAGAGCACGTAGGCATCCTCGCGTATCGCCTCATAGACGTACAACTTCACTATCTTCTTTCCACTTTCCTCTTTCCATTTTCCACTTTGCAAGGCGCTGAAGGTGTTCAGCGAGATGCTCAGGCCGTAGCCCACACCCGCTGCTTCCACCGTCGCCTGCGCCGGTGTCAGTTCCGTCAGTTCACCTTTTATATATTCTATCATCGTGCATTGATTATTACAATTTCACCTATTTATAACGTATATAATGCGTTATTATTGTATCCGATTAAATAAAGATGATTTATTTCTATTTTGTTGCAAGACAGTCTGACCGTGAATCATTATTTTGTTTCTTCCGCTAAATTTATCACGTTTTTCCTTGCGTATATCAGAATTATTTCGTAACTTTGCCGATAATTTAAAACAATATATTGAATTATGATGTGTACTAAATTTAACAATCAAAGGAGTTTCGGACTCGAAGTGCTTGAAGCGCTAACCTTATCACGTTGGTCAGGCATTATCTGCCTGTTTGTGTTGTTATGCCTGAGTAATATAGTCAAGGCAGAGGAATATAATTTGTACATTGCGGGCACGCAAGTGACTAGTGACAATGCCAGCGATGTATTGAGCGATGGAGCCGCCAGTTACGATGCCAGTTCCAACACCTTGACCATTAAGGCAGATATTACAGCACCTGATAACGAAAAATCCTGTATCGAAGGTGAAATGGACAATCTGACTATCATAGTGGCTGCTAATGCTAAACTAAGCTCTACGGCCAGTGCCATTTCTATAACTGGTAAAAAAACTACCATTACAGGTGACAAAACACTGACGATAGTCACACCCGGAAAGCCGAGTTCGTTTGCGATTCAAAATCTGAATGGGGACTTGTGTATTACAAATGCCAATCTCTCCCTTGAAGGTTCACTGGGGTGTGGCCTAGGGAAAATGTCTATTAATCACACTGATCTTTCGATCAATGGTATTATTGCGAATTTTGGAGGCGATGTAGACATCACCGATTCCAATGTGTCGGTCAAAAGTACAAATGAGTCTGCCATTCACGGATCAGGAGGATCATTGAGTATTGACAACTCATCAGTTTCTGCCACGACGATGGCTTCCTCAACGTCGGCTATTGCTGGATGGGTGTCCCTCGAAACTGTTTGCTATCTGAAGATTCCACAGGGAGGTCATTATGATACCGATACCAAGAAGTTTATAGAAGCAGATGGTAATCTCGCTTTCAAAGTAGAGATTAGTCCGAGATTTATCGAAGAAGGATTGTATTACGATATGGAATCCAGCAACACAGTAAAATTAGTAAGTCCAACGGAAGGCAAATATGTCGGTGCAATCACCATTCCTGCAGTGGTGAAGCATAATGATGTCACCTACGATGTGGTTGCCATTGGCGACGATGCTTTTAAGGGTGCCTTTGATGTAACGAGCGTGACGTTGCCCTTGACAAATCTCACTTCTATCGGCTCGTATGCTTTCAATGATTGCACAGGTCTGACGGAGTTCACGTTGCCAGAATGCATCACCAGCATAGGAGAGAGGGCATTTTATTATTGTGACAAATTGCAGCACCTCTATGTGCATTCTTCTGACCCCAGCAGTTACCATACGGGCTCAATGGCTTTCAGCAAAATTAATAAAAACTGTACCTTGTATGTGCCGGCAGGAACAACTGCAGCCTATACTGCCGACAATTCAGCATTTAAAGCCTTTACGAAAGTGGAGGAATATACGAAGTATGATTTGTCTGTTGCGGGCACACTGGTGACCAGTCTCAATGCATCAAACGTATTGGGCGACGGAGCTGCCAGCTATGATGCCTCGAAAAATACGCTCTCTATCAGCGGCAATATCACAGCACCTGATGCTGGTACGCCTTGTATCAAAAGCGGTATTAAAGGTCTGGCCATCAATGTTTCTGCTCCGGCAGAGCTGAATGCAACAGATGAAGCTATTTATTTGAGCAAAACCGCAACCATTACCGGCTCCTCACTGCTGACGATATCTATTTCTTCCGACGATGACCAAGCAAAAGCTATTTTCCAGAAAGATGGAGATATTTATGTTATCGATGCCAATATCTCTGCCGTTGGTTTAATGTTTTGTATCGGCGGAATAATAGATATTACCAATACCACGATCTCAAAGCTGGGAGGGATTTTTTGTTTTTCGAATGATTTGAATATCACTAAATCCACAGTGTCGGTTAATGGCATACATGGCATTGGCATTGTCGGTTTAGGAGCATTGAGAATAGAAAAATCAACTGTAAATGCGACAATACCCGATCCTTCAAACTCTGTTATTGGTCTCTGGGGAGCTGTTACGCTGAGCAATTGTTATTATAAGACCCCGCAGGGAGGTTATTATGACAACGACAAAACTAAACGTGTGCTGGTAGACGCAGAAGGCAATCTTGCCCCAACGGTGGAGATCGTTCCAGGAAACGATCCCTACCTTTATATCGCAGGAAAATGTGTGACCAGCAAGAATGCATCTGACATTCTGGGCGATGGTGCAGCCAGTTATGACGAAGACACTAAGACCTTGACCATCAGTGGTGACATCACGGCACCCGATGAAGATACGCCCTGTATCAGTAGCGGCGTCGACGGCCTGACTATTCAAGTTGCTGTTCCAGCTATGCTGACTGCCACTGACAATGCCGTTTATCTGCAAGGCAACACAATCATTACCGGCTCTCCGAAGCTGACGGTATCTATGCTTTCCGACGATGGTAATGCAACAGCGATTTTCAATGAAAGTCTGAATCTGACGATTACCGGTACCAATCTCTTGGTCGGTGGTAAAATCTGTTGTCCCGATGGTAATCTGAATATCAACAATTCCACATTAGCTTGCGTCGGTGATATTACCGGAGAAGGAGCGCTGTACATCGAGAAATCAACCGTATCAGCGACAGCTTCTGATTCCGAAGAGCCGGTAATTGCCGGTTGGAAATCTCTCACGCTGACCGGTTGCTCTTTATCAACCCCAGAGGGAGGTCGTTATAACACTGAGAAACAAATGCTGGTAGATGCCAAGGGTGTTTTTGCCCCCATGGTTGTGATTACCAACGGCGATGCCTCTGGCGACGGGAAGGTGGATGAGAAGGATATGATTACTATCATCCAATACATCCTTGGCGAAAGACCGGAAAACTTTGATAGAAATGCTGCCGATTTGAATGGAGACAATGAGGTGACTATTACGGATTTGCAGCTTCTAATGGAGAGGTGGGGAAAGAAATAATACCTATTTGATAATATTTCCGGCAAAATGTCACGTAGTTCGGGAAATGATATACTTTTGCAAGCGAAATGTTAATTGTAAGAAGGACGGTTCTTCTGCTATAACAAAAGAGCCGTCCCTCTTCTGTTACAACAATCGAGCAAATCCGTCAGGCAAATACGCAATTTTATATGATAGTTATGATACGAAACAGGAAAAACAAGTGAATACTGCTTTCTTTACTGTTTTACTAATCTTTAGTTATAATATCCACGATGGCCAAAGCATCGACAATCGTAATCATACCGTCATTATTCACGTCGGCGGCATCTTCAACGAAATTATCATCAGATGCTCCGCCTAAGATTCTATTCAAAACAGCCACCACGTCGGAATAGCTCACCACACCGTCACCATTTGCATCGCCAGGAATGTAGTTCTGGGACAGTTTGATAAAGAAACGGCCTTCGATGGTACCGGCATCAGCCGTAAACTGATATTTCCCAAGTGCCAGGTCATGTATTTTATTGAGCTGTTTGTCTACCAATGTCACAGAACAGTCGAGCCTGCTGGCACTGATATAGGCAGTCCCACTATTCTTCAGCCATACGACCAAAGGCACAATGCCGTTATCCTTAGGTCTCTCATTGATCGAATACTTATTCCCTTTCGCATCTAACGTATAAATCTGGTAAGCGGCGCTCGTACTAACCATCTTTGTTGCATCGACACCATCGTCGAAGCCGAGCGACATGGACTCGTTGAAGACTATACGCGTCTTGTCGACATTCGTCTCGGCTGTGCCGATATGAATATCTAACAGCAATCGCGTTGTGTTATCTACATTCTGGCTATTACTACTGGGATCCATAGGATTATCAGGATCAAAAGGTATTTCGGAGAAACAAGCCTCAAGCGTCGTGTTGGCACTGGGCATCGTATAATACATAGATGCATCAGTGCTTATGATATTTCCGTCCAGTTTCCATCCATCAAACTGATAGATCGAGCTCTGATAGTTTACACTCAGATAGATATTCTTGTTCTCCTCCACTTTGCTTCCGCTGGCCATGTTGAATGTGCAGACCCCCTCGATATTCGAGGTCAGATAAAGACGATACTTCCGTTTGATGTCCGGCAAAGTGGGATCGAGCGGATTGTCTGGGTTGAACACAACTTCCTGCTTGTTGTAGTGGGCTACGAACTCATATTTGCCCTTAGTGAGGGTATAATAGAAATATTGGCTATAGGAAGTTATTTCCCCATTCAGTGTCCAATAAAGGAATTTGTAAGTATACTCCTCCGTATTCCTGGCACTGGTGGAAATATACACCTGACTGCCGTTTACCCTATACTTACCTTCTCCCGACACGTACGCTCCCTCTTCAGGATCTGCACTGACTTTCAGCCAGCAGTAATCAATAACTTGGGGATCTGCAGGATTCTCTGGATTAAAATCGTCGTCAGGATCGGCAAAAGCCGACAGATTGCCGCCAATAAGGAAGAGGCAGCACGTCAGCAACCATTGTATTCTCGATTTCATCATTTCTTCATTTATTTATAGTTTGATAAACTCCACCACATCAGCGGCATTTACTTTACCATCTTTATTGATGTCAGCCTTATTGGCATCAAAATTCCCTGATTGTGGCTTGCCCATGATGTGGTTGATGATGGCATGAAGGTCTTTTTCGTCCAACAAGCCGTCGCCGTTAACATCACCTTCTATATCATCATTGGCATCAGGCTCTGAGGGTTCATCAATTTCAGAGGGTTCTGTGTTCTTTTCTGAGAAACAAGCCTCCAGCGTGGTGGTGCCACTGGGCATCGTAAAGTTCAGAGATGCCTCGGTGCTGATGATTGTCCCGTCCAACTTCCATCCCTCAAACTGATAGTGCGAACTCTCATACAGAACACTGATAATCATATCCGTCTTTTCCTCCACCTTGTTCCCGCTTGCGATACTGAACGAGCATATTCCCTCCATATTCGAGGCCAGATAGAGGTAATACTTCCGCTTGTAGTTCGACGACGAAGGATCTAACGGGTTATCTGGATCAAACTCTGTTTCCTGTTTGTCGTAGTAGGCCACAATCTGGTGATTGCCTATAGTTGGAGTATAATAGAAGGTGGGGCTGGTGGAAACTTTTTCCCCATCCAGCGTCCAGTACAGGAAGGTGTAAACATAGTCCTCAGTATTCTTCGCACTGGTGGATATCAGCACCTGACTACCGTTCACCTTGTACTTGCCATTTCCAGACACAAAAGCCCCCTCTTCAGGATCCGCATTCACTTTGAGATAGCAATAGTCATCAGCGAGTGCCAACATGCTGCCTCCCCAGAGGAACAGGCAACATGTCAGCCACAACCGCATTCCCGACTTCATAACCATTCCTGTTACCGGACAATAATCTTTGAAGCCTTGTCGCCAGCACTTACGATATAGGTGCCGCTTGCCAGATTCACATTGCCAGAGGTAGAAAGCGTAGCCACTCTGATACCCTTGACACTATATACGCTGACAGGCTGATCTGTGATACCATTGATACTCACAACTCCGTTTTCAACAGAGATATCAAGGCCTTCAATACCAGCCTCGCTGATACCAGTAAGTCCGCCAGAACGGACCAGAGAGAATCTGTCTTCAGTTGTTCCAGCCTCTGCCAGGAATGTGTAATCACCCTTGCTAAACTCATGTATCATTCCTGTAGCATTGTCTTTCAGTGCCATGCAAATATCCATCCGGGGAGCCTTGATGGTATAAGTGCCGGAAGATGGAGCCACAATACCGAGGCGTACCTCATTGTTATTGTTTGGACGGGTGTTCAAGGCATACTTCACGTCCTTGTTGTCGAGTGTATAAATCTGAGGAACCTCTGCCATACTCATCAGCTTGTTGGCATCCGTACCAATCTCGTAGCTCATGCTCTTGCTGTCGTCGAACACCACGCGGGTCTTGTCGGTAGTGGTACCGTCGCTAATCTCCACATTCACTATCAGATGATTCTCGTCGACGGCTCTTGCTGCACGGGCCATACGGCGGGCTGTAGCCTTCTCCTGAGACTGGTTGTAGGTTAAACGGTTCTCCGCACGGAATGTGACACTCTCCGCATTGTTCGGCTTCTGGATGAAGAAAGCCTGGAACGGATGGATGTCGTAGTCATCGTCACCGGGAACCACAGCGTCATAAGTCTGATTCTCATCGTTCCAGACTGTTATAGGAGCTGTAAAATCTTCAGACAAATCATCGAGCGAATAATAGCTCAGATTAGGATTACCCACAAAGTTCCAGCTGGCATCCTGGGGATTCTCTGCAGCAGTGGAAATCAGATCTACATCCTTGTCAGGAGCAATACCAGTATTGTTTCTTACCAGATAGTCTGGGTTATAGGCTGGTATTTCAATCGTTCCTTCTGCACTGCATTGGTAAATATATCCGACTCCAGCCTTCAGAACATCACCCGTTACATTTGTCCATCCAGATCCGGTCGTTATACGCCTCAGCGGGTCATAATAGCGCCAAACATATTTTCCGCTACCGCCGAACTTGAGGTCCTGAATCTTCACATCGCAGGGGAAGCAGAAGAAGTACCATTTGCGTGGATACATATTCATGATGAAAGTCAGCTCATCAATGTTCAGGTTGCCGTTTTCGACCAGTGACGGATAGTTTGAGCCGTGATTCCACCTCAGAACAAGCTTCTTCATCAACTGCTCGCCAATACCTGTGATGATAAGTCCTGAACCCGGATACAGATATCCTTTGATGTCGGTACCTTTAAGGGGCTTGGTGATTGAAAGGTGGTAATCTGTATTGCGGGGCGTGTACCATTCAGAATAATTTGCAGAAAATTCTGTCACATCCTGGAACTGGCTCCACTGCGTGTCCAAGTAATATTCATAGAAACTGTTGTCAGGAGCAAACAGATCAACACCTGTATAGTCGAATGTGTTCTGATTAATGGGAATAGGAACAACGGTATAGGCATATACACCGCTGAGGCCACATCCTGTAAAGGCATAGTCGCCTATCGACTCCAGCATACTCGGCACGTGAACAACATTTAGATTGCTGCAACCGTTGAAAGCATAGCTCTCAATTCTTTTGAGGGTGGTCGGCATGTGTAGGTCCTTTAGGCTATAGCAATATCGGAATGCTCCGTTACCTATATCAGTCAGGCCTTCACCATCCTCACCTTCTGCGAAATCTATTTCAGAGAGAGAATAGCATTCAGAAAAAGCCCTACTATTAATGCGTTTAAGAGTAGTAGGCAGTTCAAGCTTTCTCAGATTACCACAGTTATAGAAAGCATAACTACCTATTTCTTCAAGACCTCTGCATAAGATTAATTCTGAGAGGTTATTGCAATTAGAGAAAGCATAATTTCCAATGGTCTTAACACCTTCTCCTATTTCTATACTTGTCAACCCTGAATATGCAAAAGCTTCAGATCCAATCGACGTACAAGTACTTGGCATAAACTTAACCTCCTTCAAATTACTGCACCCATAAAAAGCACGATAATCTATAGAAGTGATATTCTGAGGTAAGGTGATTGAGCGAAGGTTCGTCAAATTGTAGAAACTGTAGGCGCTGATCGTATTTTTAGTAGTATGATAACCCTGATAATACTCTTTTCCACCATCGTTGTCAACTATTTCTGCTTCTGTCAGGTCAAGATGACGCAGGTTTGGCATCTTGGTACGTATCATCAGAATGTCATATCCGTTCATGGTTCCGATAATCTTCAGATTCGTCAAAGCTGTAATTTTATACTCGCCGTCAGACACCGCCAAAGCATTAAGTGCCGGCAAAAGTGCTGGTGAACTGCTCATGGCAATCAAATTGACTGTAACATCCAGAAAGCCCTTCGGATAGATTCTGTCTTTTATGCCAGACCAAACTGCTGCATTTTTGTAAGTCGTAGTTACTGCATCCGGGACATAGATATTGGCAAAGTCGCTAAAACTGTTTGCGTTGTCAAGCCCAATAACATTAGTGGCATTGATGTAAACATCGCTAAAACCCTGTAAAGCGTATGGCTCAATGGTTGTCATGGTAGAAGGTATAGTAACGTTCAAAACACCGTTCTGACCATAGAAAGCATAAGCACCGATCTTAGTTGCCCCCTCAGGAATAACCACCTGGTTCTGAAGTGTACCCTCCTTCAAAGAAAGGATAGCAGAACTGGATTGTCCAAATGGTGTTGCATATTGGTTGACAAACGTGATATTACACCACTCGGTGATGGTGCCGTCATAATTCACTTCATTGATGCCATAAATATTATAGAATGTATATTCTGGTATTGTTGTAACCTTTGAACCAATTTCAACTTTTTTTAAAGCCGAAAATGCGAAAGGAGAACCAGTGATAGAGGTATAAATCAAATTTCGACCTAAATACAATTCCTTAAGAGATTGGGGGAATAATGGATAGAAATAATGCCAACTGTTTCCATCATAAATGTCACCACCTATTTGTTTACCACCTGTTCCTATCGTCAAATCATTTTCGCCATCCACTAAAACGACCTTTGTGAGCGCTGAACAACCATCAAAAGCATTATTATTAATAGTCTCAACCGATGCAGGTATCGTAATCGCTTCAAGCTTTGAGCAATTGGCAAAGGCATATTGGCCAATAGTCTTGGCTGATGCAGGCATCGTAACAGTTGCAAGGTTCGTGCATCCAGCAAATGCATTTTGACTGATAGTTTGAATCGCATTTGAAAGGGTTACGCTTGTTAGGTTGATACAATTATAAAACTGATAGTCACCCATCTCTGATATAGAAGAAGGCATTGTATAGTCACCTGTTCTTAACTGGGGAAACAAAAGAATCTTCGTTTTGCCGCTGTTGTAAAGTACATTGTCATCAAGGACGAAATTTGTATTCCCTGAAGCCAACTCTACGGTGTTAAGCGAGGTCAGTCCCTTAAAGGCGCCATCTGCAATTTCTGCAACCCCTGCACTGATAGTCAGTCCTGTAACCTTGGAGCAACCATACTGCAGACCGTGCGCAGGAATCTTGGTGACAGCATTGGGAACGACAAAGTTTCCACTCAACTCAGTTCCATCAAATAGAACCTGAGTAGTGGTGGAACCTCTCATGGGGTCTGTGTCTTGTTCCGTAAAGTCTAACAAGCACCATTGTGTAAAACCGCCCTTAATATCAAGAGTAGTGGGGGTTGAACAGCCATAGAAAGTATATTTCTGTATTTTTGTCACCTTCTCACCAATTTCAATCTTCTTCAATGGAGATCCTGCAAATGCAGGGCTATAAGTGCTAAACTTGATGTTACGTCCCCAGTAAAGTTCCTCAATAGTGCGAAATGTGGAATTACCAGACTGATAGTTGCCAAATTCATCAGTCATCCCCAAATAATAGGCACTCCCTTGGCCAAAAGTGATTTCGTTTTCACTGTCTTCTATGGTCAATTTCTTAATTTGCGGTGAGCCATAAGAGAAAGCATAGCTTTCAAACTTCATAACATTAGCGGGAATTACTAATTCGTCAAGGGTAGTATTACTGGGGAAACTCCCATATTTAATTGTCGTTATAGTTGCTGGAATCTTATAAATGCCACCCTTTTTAGCAGGGAATCCCAAAATTTTTGTTATATTCTTGTCGTAAAGCACACCATCAGCCGATGAAAACATTGCATTATCAGCATCAACAGTAATTGAGGTCAATTCAGAATAGTTAAAAGCTTCTGACGATAAAGACTTCAATGAATTCGGTAACAAAACAGAGGTTACAGCACTATTAGCAAAGATCTGATCACTTAACTTCTCAACTCCTGGCATACTGACAGAGGTCAAACTTGTGCAATAACGGAACGCATAACTGCGAATTTCAAGAATGCTCGAAGGTAGTTGAACCGAAGTCAGTGACCGACAGTTGGCAAATGCATAATTGTCAACACAAACAACCGAATACTCTGTTCCGTTATAGGTAACAGTCGCAGGAATCTGAATATCTCCAAAAAAATGTCTTTCAAGAAAACATTTTATCGGTTTTTTTTGTGGATATCATATTATTAATAGGTGAATTTCCTGTTAAAAAGTGCTAATATTCCTCGTTTTGCCATCTGATATTGCTAAAACAAGGTGACTTAGTCTAAAGTCGGACTTTAGTTAGGGTAAACTCCGACTTTACCCTAACTAAAACTCCAAAGCGGAATACTGCTCACTCATAGCGGGAATACTGCTCGCCTGATAAGGGTTCCTTATTGACGAATAAGGGTTCCTTATTGTCTGAAAAGGGCTCCTTATCGCAGAAAAAGCGGCATTCCTAACATTTTAGACCTAAGATGCTTATAATAAGCAAGTTAGCGACGTTAGGGTTCGTTTTGATCCCTAACATATCCCTCACACAACCCTCACGTTTTTATTTGTCGAGGAATGTGTTAACAAACAAACTTTTTTTAGAAAAACGAGGGAAATACTTGCATATCACAAAAAAATGTTGTACCTTTGCCTGCTAAACAGCACGCTATGGAAAGCGCGCTATGATTACTACATAAGGAGAAGACCTGAAGGAAAAGGTTAGACTTTTGATATAATATAAGGTATGGCGAATAAAAACATTCTGCCAGCAGAGACTCCAGGAGCCTCTCTGGAAGGAACGCTTGTCATCGAGCAGTTCCTGTGTGACAACTACCGCTTCCGTCGAAACATCCTCAATGGAAAGGTAGAGTTTTCGATCCTGCCAAAGGCGACTAATGCCGTCGATGGCAATACTGCCGATAACGTAGGCAGTCTCTCATGCGACTTCAATGAAGCCGAATTAGATTTCCGTCCTCTGACACAGGCGGCCCTCAATAGTATCATCATTCGTGCCAAGCGCGAACAGGTGTTGGAGAAGGGAAGCCCGAAGGCGGAGATAACGGAGTATGTGACATCTGAGGAGGTGCCAGAGTACAATCCTGTGCAGGAGTTCTTCAAGAGCCTGCCCGAATGGGACGGAAAGGACCATATTGCCAAGGTTTTCGGACGTATCCCAGGCATCACTTCAGAGCAGTTGAACTACCTCACTATCTGGTTTCGCTCTGCCGCTGCCCATTGGCTACAGTTGGACATGCTGCACGGTAATGAGTGTGTGCCGACGTTCATCGGACCGCAGGGCTGTGGAAAGACCACATTCGTACGTCGTCTGTTGCCGCAGAGTCTGAGGGAGTACTATCTCGACCATCTGAACCTTGCCAACAAATTTGACAAAGAGATGGCGTTGACGAACAATCTCTTAGTCAACCTCGACGAGCTCGATGCCATCCGTACCTCTCAGCAGGCCTCGCTGAAGCAGACGCTGTCGGTCAGCAAGGTGAACGGACGTCCTATCTTCGGACGTACCCAGGAGGATCGTCCACGATTCGCCTCGTTCGTGGCAACCACCAACAACCGTCATCCGCTGAAGGATGCCACTGGCTCGCGTCGCTACATCTGTATCCTGATTCCTGACGGACAGATGATTGACAACACTGGCGACATCGACTATGGCCAGCTCTATGCCCAGGTGAAACACGAGATTTGTGAGCAGAAGGCACCCTACTGGTTCAACAATGACGAGGTGGCACGCATCCAGCAGCTGAACCAGAACTTCATGGAGCAGAAGGACATCTCAGAGATGATCAGCGCTTGCTTCCGTCTTCCAGACAAGGGCGAGGCTGCAAAGTCGATGAACGGTGACCAACTGATTTCTGTCATTCAGGGTGAGTTCCCTACACTGCCTAACACCGCAGGCACGAAGGTAAAGCTCGGCAGGGCGATGAAGGCTCTCGGCTATGAGTCGAAGTCGCACTCGAACATTCCGTACTATCAGGTGGTTCCTCTGAAGAAGTCCGCATGACCTTGACGTGAGGGATCACGTGAGGGATACGTGACCGAAATGTTAGGGATATGTTAGGGTTGAAAATTCGCGGAAGTCCGATAAACACAGGGCTTCCGCGATTTATATGTTAGGGATATCCCCTGCTGTTATCTCTCAGGTTACAGGCTTGACAGTGGAAGAGATTAAAGAAGTGTAGATCCGACAATCAACCTAAATTCCGCAGCACTTTAGTTTAACTTTCTTTATAAGTAGAGGGTGTGTCAAAATAGGCACATCCTCTTTTTTTGTTTACCAATCGTCAGTCAGGACGGATCTGACGATCTTGGTTGCTGTTTTTCATTTTCTCATCATTTATAGTACCAGACTGGCCAGAAAGGGGTTGTATGGTCCTCTATACAGTGTCAAAAAGAACTTGAAAAGGGTCTTTATGCTGCCCTTTTCATTGTGGCAATCATTTTCTTGATGTTGAAGGCTGTGGCGAAGAAGGCAAAGTCCATAGTGATCTTGTCCTTGCCGAAGTGGCGGAAGCGCTTGTAGTGCATGTCGTATTTCATCTGCCCGAATACGGCCTCTGGCTCTATAGGGCGCCTGGATCGGTGTTCGAGTCCCTTCTCAGAGGTGAGCCTGTCCCTTGCCTGCTGCCTGTACTCCATCAGCCGGTGGTTGACCTCAATCTCCCTGTTGCCCTGCCGCTTCTTGTAGCATCCCCACCTGAGCGGGCATCCCTCGCAGTTCCCTGCCCTGTAGACGGCATTCAGCGTCCTGTATCCGCTTTCCGTCCTGTTATGCCTCGTACCGGCTCTTTCCATGTGCTGGCCCATCGGGCAGACGTAGTAGTCACCGTCAGCGTTATAGTAGAGATTCTCAATACGGAAGATGTCATCCTTGAAGGCCCGTTTTTGTTCTTTGTGGAAGAAGTTGTACTTGACGAATGCCTCCGTGTCACAGGCCTGCATGAAAGAGTAGTTTGTTTCATGTTAAAACGATTTTAGGGATTCTACATATTTTATTATTGTCATTTTACATTTTTAGCCTTCTCGGTAACGAAACAGGCCACGAGCCCGTAGGTGATGGTGGGCCGTATCCATATCTCGGTGAGCATATAGTCGGTGAATTCTTCGCGCGGCTCCAGCATGATGTCGATATTGTAGAGCAGGGCGATGAGGCAGTCGACGACGAAGATCATCCAGAGGTTGCTCTTGGAGTAGGTCTTCCATTCCTTACGCGCGTAGAAAAAAGTGAGCATGAGGATGAGGACCACGGAGAGGGTGGAGCAAGCCAGATGGAGGGAGTAATACATCAGCGGCGGCGCAAAGAGGATGTCGCGCAGCAGGATCGTTATGCCCACACACACCGACGACCAGTAGTTGAACTGCTGGGTGGTGATGCGCGGGGAGTTGAAGAAGTACATCCACATCATCACCAGACAGGCGATGTAGAAAAAGTTGAGAATCAGCTCTGGCCATGTGTGGCTCAGTCCGTAGTAGAAGACGCCAAAGAGCATGATGCCCACCGACAGCACGGCTGCCACCGCGGTGACTCCGATGTCGAAGATCTTGGCATTTTTCTTGAATCTTGTCTGCATAAATTATTTTAATTGTAGATTAGTGATTCTATTTGATTGGATTCCCCTTGAAGACCTCTTCGCCGTCGATAATGGTGGCCACGATGTTGGCTTTTCCGACCTTTTCGATGTCGTCGTGCAGGAAGTCGCAGTCGAATACCGTCATGTTAGCGATCTTGCCGAACTCGATGGAACCCATGCGATGCTCCTGATGGAACTGCCGGGCCACGTTGATGGTCATGGCGCGCAGCGACTGCTCACGGGTGATGGCTTCCTTGAGGTTGCGCGGAGAGGTTGCGCCGCCAGTCACTTCCTTTGGATAGTCGCGCTTCTCAGCCGTATAAATGCTGAGTTTGATATCCATCATCGGTGAAACGGGATAGTCGGAGTGGAACACCACGTTGGCACCCGCATCATAGAACGACTTGATGGGATAAGCCTCGTCTGCCAGCTGCTGACCCACATAAGCGACTTCCTGTTCATAAATGGGAGAACCCTTACATGTCCACAGTGGCGGAACAGCAGGAACGGAACCGGTCTCTGCCATGCGGCGGACATCCTCGTCGGTGACGAAGTGCAGATGTGCCAGCACGTTGCGCTGTTCCTTGTCGCCTGTGATCTTCTCGGCATCCTCGATACATCCCAGCATGTAGTGGGTGGCACCGCCGCCCTCGGAGTGGACGTGTACGGACATGCCTTCCTTGTCGGCCTCAACGATCAGCTCCACCATCTTGTCGTGGTCGTTGAAGCGCTCTGCGCCGTGATAGCCGGGCTGATCGAGGTAGTCCTGGTTCTGCCAGCCCGTATGTGCCTCCGTCACACCGTCGAGGAAAGCCTTGGGGCCGATGATATGGAAATACTCACCGCTCATCTCCGCACGCTCTGCGGCAATGCGGGCTATCTCAGCCTTGGGGTCGGCAATATTGTCAGTCACATACATATAGGCGTAGGTGCGCAGTTTCAGCCTGCCTTCCTCCTCCAGCTCATGGTAGGCCTTGGGAGCATTCTTGTTGACAACCTCCACGCCGGCATCACCGACGGCAGTAAAGCCGCTGCTGAGGGCCATATCCTGCCAGGCGAGCAGATATTCCTTGATATCCTCTACGGTAGCGGGGAGCTTCGGAACGATCTCGAATACGGGGCCTTCACAGATGTAGCCGTCGGGTTCACCGTTCTGATCTACATGTACGAGGTCGTAGCCCCATTTCTTAGCATAGGCCGCATCGATGCCGGCCCATTCCAGTGCCTTGGTGTTGAGCAGCATCGAATGTCCGCCGCCTGTCTGCATGAGCAGCGGCTTGTCGGAGCAGATCTCGTCGAGATAGGCCTTGCTGACATATTCCTCATTTTCCACCCATCCTGCGGCTACATAGAAACCACGCTGCGGGTTCTTCGCAATGAATGCCTTGATGATGTTACGATATCTTGCATAGTCGGTGGTCAGCCCTCCCTCCATCAGGTTTGCCTGTCCGACGGCGCGGTAACCGGCCAAGTGGCCGTGACAATGGGACTCCATAAAGCCCGGATAGATGAAGTTGTCACCATAGTCCAACACCTGCGTGCCCTTACAGACGAGCTTTTTCACTTCCTCTGCGCTGCCGATATAAGCAAACACGCCGTCCTTCACCAATGCAGCCTTGGCAAAGGGCCGCTTCTCATCCATCGTGATGATGTTGCCGAGGATAATCGTCTGTTTCATCCTGCAATTTCTTTTTAAATTGTTTATAATTACTCTATTAGCTCAAAATGCTGGTAATCCTTGGGGTGGTCCAGTCACCGCCCCAGTCGAAGCCGGCCTCGGTGAAGAGGCGGAAGCAGAGGTCGTCATGGTCTATCTTGTAGGGGAAGTTCCAATCGCGATTGCAATAGGCCTCGGCGGTGGCGGTCTTTCCCGCCAGCCATTCCGTGAGTGCCGTTGTGTCAGGCGGCGTACTATTGTCGTTGTTGCCGCACGATGTGAGCATGATGGTGCAAAGCACCAGGCATATCAGTTTTCTCATGCTTTTAGTCTCTCTCCCTGGTGAGCTTCTTCGTGATGTCGACTCCGTTCACGCTGATGGTGTGCGATTGGTAAGTATCATGCGTGATGGTCCAGAACTTATAGGAGTTGTTCGCTACGTTGAATTTGATTTCGAGATCAAAATCACTGGCGGTCCAGTCTTTAGCAGAGAAGAAGAGTATGCCGCCCTCCGACGTCAGGGATGCTCTGACATATTCGGTATCAGGACCATTGATGTCGCAGGAGAACGTTCCTCCATTATTGATGAAGGTGAAGACGGTTGTATTATTGTTCCACTTGTATGTAATCACCACCTTGGCGCCCTTCACGAGTGCATCGGCCAGGGTGGGAGTGGAGAGCGTCTTCGTGATGTTGGCCGCCGTCTCGGCGTCGGCCTTGGCCAGCGTGCCGGAATAGCTGCCGTTGGTCATCGTCACACTGCCGCCGGTGTAGGTCAGGCTCGTGTTGGACACGTCGGTCGCGCCCTCGCCATAACTGCCGCCGTCGGCGCCGCGGGTGCGGGCCAGCGCGTAAGTCTTGCCCGTGGCGGGGTCGCCAAGCAGCAGCGTGCCGTCGGCCTGCAGCCGCCATGTGAAGCCGGCATCCTCGGGACCGCCATAGATGGCCAGCGGCTCGTCGCTCTTGTCGTCGAACACGCCCAGGTAGATGCAGCCCGTGTGGTCGGCATTGGCCACCACGGCTAAGAGCACGCGGCTGAAGGGCACGCCCGTCTCGGTGACGTCGGCATATTCATACTCGTCCCACCACAGGCCGACGAGGCTCTGTTCCATGGAGCTGATATCGATAGGTGCAGGATTGTCGTCGTTCGACGAGCACGCCGTGAATACACTTGCGCCGCAAATGAGGATGGTGGCGAGCACCCAATGCTTAATCGAAATCTTCATCATTGTTTCTTGTTTAAGAGTTAATATTAAAATTGTTTATTCCTATTTGTCTCCGTCTTTGTGGCGGGCGGGGGAGTCGAACCCCCGCCCGCCTGTGGTTGTTGCCCCTTTGTTAAACTTTCGGGTTAGAAAGTTTCTTCCTATTCGGCATTTTTTAAACTAAACCACATGTCGGTATCCAATTCCTGGGCCGTTCCCGTCTGGGATATACTTGCAACTTGCCAGGATCTGTCAATCTTGTAAACCTTTGTTTTGTTACTCTTGCGCCCCATCTCTAACTCAATATCATATAATTTTCCTGCTGGCAGGCCAAAGCCAAAGGTGTCACCCTTTTTGACGAACACACTATTCAGATTCTCATAAGCAACGAAAGTGTTATTCGGGTCAGTCACGTCGATAGCTCTGACTGCAAAGATGGCAAATGCGTTGCCGTTTTCATCACCGGTGTTATTAATCTTCAAGAATCCGACATCGCTACGGTTAGGAGCAGGAACTTCAAATTCCTGTGATATCTCATATGAACTTTCTTGAACGCCCCACTCAGTAGAGGTATAGAAATAACTGGACCAGCTGACCGTCGGCTTGGCGACAACCTTCACTTTGATGGATGCATCCTCTGTGTCAGGACTGGTTCCGCTGACCTTCCATACCCAACTTTCATTAGTATTGAGGGATTTCCTGAAATTCACGCCACCACTCACTTCAAAGCCTTTGTCAAGAGCTGGGTTCACCATCCTCGGGCGATATCCGTCTTCTCCACCAGGAACAGTGATCGTATGGCCGATTTTTTGTCCGTCGACAATCTTTGCGACATCGTATTCTTCCACAGTGAACGTCTCTGTCTTCGACCAGTTGGCACCAATACCAAGACTTGCATCGACATTCCCGCCCATGGTATTATTCGAGGTCTTTGTTTCACCTTGCTTACCACTTTCCTTACCACCATTGAAACCACCTGAGACATTGGCGTCAATGCTGAAGGAACGCTGGTTGGTAACCGACTTTGAATGTTTCACATTATCGGGCTTCAGGTCACCATTGCTTCCTGCCAGCATCTGAACCGAATAATTAGTTTTGGTAGGTATAGGTTCGGAATAGAACTTGCACTCTATCGGGAAGAAGAGATAGCTGCGGCGATCGCGTCCTGCTCCATGATCGAACTGCTTAAATCCTTTCAGAGTCTCAGAGCAATCCCAGTTCACCGCTGTCTCTACAACATAGTAGTCTGCTCCAGAAGCGTTTCCTTTCGGGAACTCATACAACGGTTTGAGGGAGTAGTTGATTGTTACGCTGAGATGACAACTATCTTCGTCATCATCGCGTCCGGCATTGTGGTAACTTTTAAATGTGGGTTCAGCCCACAAGTGCTTACTTATATCTATACCACGGATCGTGTTTATATCAATCTTATCGCTTCCTGCCTGATCATATCTTGTCATAGCTCTTCTTACCGAGGCTTCATCTCCAGCATCGTATGCAGCTTTGGCATCAGCAATAGCCTGATTATATTCTGCGAGTTGTTTTTGATATTCGGTATATTTCTTATCTATCCTGTCAACCCACTGAGCAAAGGCCTTCAACCTCAGATAGGCCGCGGGGGCAATATCCCAGATGTCATCTTCTGCGATAGACAATGGGGGGATGTCACCAGTTGCCTCTTCATCATCATCTCTTTCGCTGAGAAATTTATCACCGAAACCGGTGAGGCCAATCAGCTCCAACTTAGAATAATCGGCATTCGGGTCAATACCCAGTGCTTCGGCATATTGCCTGACATTGTCCTCTTTTGGATCAATCACCAGCAGCGTTCCAAAACGATCCAGCACTTCGGCGATGGCTTCCTCATTGCCGGCATTGATCTCGTCGGTAATTACCACCATCGTTTCGTCAGTCACAGAAGTAGTCACATCCGTAAGCCAGTATCTGGCTGCCTCCACATCTGCACTATTGTTACCCAGTGAACCTAACAGGGCCACGCTGACGTCAATAGGTTGGAACTCACCGGGGTCAATCTCCAGTGCAGGCATCTCCGGCGCAATATCTTCCTCCTCTTGGGCTGTCGCCGGATTGTCGGTATTTTCTACGCACGATGTAAACATCGCTGCGGTGCCACATATCAGGATGGTGGCAAGCATCCATTTTTTCAATTTTCTCATAATTATATTATTTTTAGTTACATATATTTATAGTCACCGGATTAGATAACCATTGGCAAAGTTAGCAATTTCTCCCCAAAAAGAATCACGGTTCAAGTCCTAAACCGTGATTTTTGCAGATTTTGGTACTTTTTTTGCAGATTTTGTTAAACTGGGACTGTTGTTTATTGTTTCATCCAGGCAGTCACAGACAGACCCATTTTGCGCTTGAAGGCATTGTTAAAGGTGTTATAATTACGGAAGCCGCTCTCCTTAGCCAACTGTTGGGCGGTGAAAGAGCGACGGGCATCAACGGCCTCGCGATAGAGGATGATGAAGTAGTTGACGCGCAAATCGTTGATATAGGCATTGTAAGTCGTGCCCTGATTGGAAAAATACTGGCTGAGATAGAAACGGTTGGTTCCAATAGTTTTAGCAAGCTGTAAAAGAGTCAGGTCGTGCTGTAGGTAGAGGTGCGTGTCTATGCAATACTGCTGCAGTAAGGGAGCAATGTATTCGTAAGTGGCTTGTGTGGTGATGGTTTCCTCCTCGACAGGAGAGGGCAGAGGCTCGGAGATGCTCAGGTCACTCAATGTCTCTACCCGCCACAGGAGATAGCATACAAGGAAAATATCACATGCCTGAACGACGTATTCATAAGCCGGCCACCCGAGACCAAACACATAAAAGCCTAACGTCAGCAGGATGACGGTCTGTATCAAGAAGCTCTGCCACACCTCCTTGTGTTCCAGGTCGGCATAGTTGTCGCGCAACCACCGTCCGTACCGTCTGACCTCGCGTACCATATATATTATTAAGCCCATGCACATCAGCAGGAAATAGATATATGCTATCGGCAGAAAAGCATAACTACGGGTGATAAAGTTGAATGCATTTCCTACAGCGATTGGTGCAAACATCACGGCAATAGGCCACAACGGTCGCCTGCGGTCTTGCAGCATAGAGAGCAATAATACAATCACCAAAGGACAAACAATCATGCAGTCGAGCAATGTGCCTATAAGATTGCACAGCAAAATATCATCGTCTGAGGTGAGAAAAACGCCCGGCAGATACGCCACGTGGCTCAAAGTCATGGAAGCAAAGAGGGCTGCCGTCCACCGGCGCAGTCGCAATGGCGGCGTAATGTCTGAGGCAAAGGCATTACCCCGACGGAGCAGAAGATAAATACTTGCTATCATAGATAACAAGGCCGCTCCTGCATAGAGCATATAATATAGGAGCTCTTCTTGTCCTGGCAGTTTATACATATTGGTATGGCGTTAATGGCTGCAAAAGTACAACAATTCTATGAATTAGTGGCTTTATCGCCTCACCTTTTTATATTTATTGGCTAAATGCTATATTTTAAGGTCCAGTGCTTAGGACGGATCTGGGTCTGTTTCAGAAATCTTTCAGCCAACATATCACTGGGGCCAGGCTCCAATGATAGGTAGCCTATCACCCGTATATCACTGGGGCCAGGCACCAATGATACATTCCCACCTATTATATAATTATGGGCAGAAAGCGAAAAAAGTTTCCAAAAGATTTGGGGTACACAAGGGGACAGGAACATTGTGTACTCAGAGGATCAGACCCTTTGTGAGCATGAACCTGTCAAAGCATATAATACTTGGTGAGGAAACAGGTCCTCTCCCAATCCACGATCTTTACATCGGATTCCTTTGCCGGAAGTGCCACCATAGCGTCCCGCCTTGGAGAAGATACCAATGGCGTTAGTCTTTTCTATCCATGTTTTGACTGAAAGAACAAAGTTATTACTGCCCGCCATGTTTCTAAATGTACCGAATTCGGTACAATTAAAATTGGGATTGTAGAGCATTTCCCATTCACCAAGGTACTCAATCGTACTTTTCAGACTGAGCCAACGGAAGATAATGTGCTCTTGCAACTGGCTACGAGCCATATCGGTCAGTGATATGTAGTCATCGTCATTATGAGAAACGATGGTTATCTCCGTATTCTGGACGTTAATCTTTGCCATAAGATAGAATTCCATTATGAATTATGTGTGCAAAGGTAGCACAAAATCATGAAACCAAAGAAGAATAAGTGAAAAATCCCTCAAAAGTTTTGTTGCCTCATATATTCTGTGTACCTTTGCATTCGACATTGGGTCATAAAATGGCTGCTGGCCCACTGCCTGAACTGAGTGCCGCGAACGCCCCGTACACGATATCCTACGGCTATAATCATCTCCAATGAGTAGAATACTACATTGTAGTTCTTGCCATCAGCGGCAGTAGTTAAGAAATTCTTAACAACTGAACTTTCATTTAACTCCCTATCTTTCAGTATGTTAGCTATATGCATACTGATATTAGGCTTCGAGGTGGCAAAAAGTTCCGCCATCTGTTGTTGGTTCAACCAGATCTTGCCATCCTTGGCATAGAGGGCTACTGATGCACGTCCGTCAGCTGTCCGATAGATGATGATATTCTGTTGTTCGTCCATTGTTTATTCGAATACTTGTCGTAATATAGCTTGTTTCAAGGCGTCGCACTCCAGAGAAATCTTGTCGTAGTTAACGCACAGCACTCCTAACGCACAGCACTCCTGACCCCGTGTGCTGTGACTTCTCCTAACTTCTTATATTCCCAACCTTCTTTCATGCCTCATCCTCCTTCAATTCATTGTCAATTGTCGCGCCACTGATGCGACAATTTGTTTTCCGTACTCAGCACGCTTATTATCAAGCACTTCTGTGTTTATTCGTTTCCCTATTTGCCAGTACATAATACTTAAAGCATTGCTGGCTGTGGTAGCCAAGTGTCTTGCCACGCTGGTACGAGCATTCTCAATAACTGCAACGGCTCGTTGCAGTATTTCCTCATAATCGACAGAGATTGTCTCCGCAGCGGAGACTATTTCGTTA
>JAEEGJ010010261.1_pt1 | contig 24520 bp, 21 predicted proteins | sample 8958761 | NCBI WGS metagenome assembly JAEEGJ01 (sample SAMN16246546, study PRJNA631951) | gut metagenome | biome: gut microbiome; feature: rumen; material: RS-attached | host: Bos | place: Iran: Karaj | collected 2018-10 | reverse complement strand
TGTCGTGTGTGCCAGTGTCTAACCATGCAAAGCCACGACCGAAGGTCTGCACCTTCAGCTCGCCATCGCTGAGGAAACGCTGGTTGACGGTCGTTATTTCCAATTCGCCACGGGCAGAGGGCTTGATATTCTTGGCTACTTCCACCACCTTGTTGGGATAGAAATAGAGTCCAACCACAGCATAGTTGGATTTCGGTTTCTTGGGCTTCTCCTCGATACTGAGGCAGTTGCCTTGCTTGTCGAACTCCGCCACACCGTAGCGCTCCGGATCGCTCACCCAGTAGCCGAAGACCGTAGCGAAGCCTTTATCCGCATCGGCCACCGCCTTATGAAGCTGCTCCTTGAAACCGGGGCCGTGGAAAATATTGTCACCAAGCACCATGCAGGCAGTATCGTCCCCAATGAATTCTCGGCCGATGATGAAGGCCTGCGCAAGACCGTCCGGCGATGGCTGCTCCGCATAGGAGAAGCGAACGCCCAGTTTGTGTCCATCGCCAAGGAGGCGGCGGAAGCCGGGAAGGTCGTGCGGAGTGGAGATGACGAGGATGTCCCTGATACCGGCGTTCATCAGAACCGATATCGGATAATAGATCATGGGCTTGTCGTAGATGGGCAGAAGCTGCTTGGACACGCCCTTGGTTATGGGGTACAGCCTGGTGCCGGAGCCACCGGCAAGAACGATTCCTTTCATAGCTGCGACAGTTTGGGGTGATTGCGGTCTTTCTCAGAGAGGATGACCTTGGACGGGGGGATGCGCCAGTCGATCCCAAGGGCGGGATCGTCCCAGGCGATGGCGCCTTCCGCCTGGGGGCAGTAGAAGTTGTCGCACTTGTACTGGAACACCGCGTGCTCCGACAGTACGCTGAACCCATGGGCAAAGCCCCTGGGGATGAAGAGCATGCGGTGGTTATCGGCACTAAGCTCCACGGAGAAGCTCTGCCCGTAGGTGGGAGAATCTTTGCGGATATCCACCGCTACGTCCAGGACGCTGCCAACAACAACCCTCACAAGTTTGGCCTGGGCATGCTCTCCTTTCTGGAAATGAAGGCCGCGCACCACTCCATACACGGAGCGGCTTTCATTGTCCTGCACGAAGTTCACGGGGCCCACCTCCCGCTCGAATTCGGCCTGGTTGAAGGACTCGAAAAAGTAGCCTCTCTCGTCGCCGAAAACGCGGGGTTCAATGACCACAAGGCCTTCAATGGGAGTTTTTATCACTTGCATAGTTTGTCTATTTGGGCCATGCACGCCTTCAGGGAGCTGTGCCAGTGGGGTATTGTTATGCCGAATGATTTCTTCACAAGAGTCTTGTCCAGAACCGAATAGCTGGGACGCTTCACCTTGGAGGGATATTCGTCTGAATGGCAGGGGCGGATGTCGCACTTGTTGCCTGCGATATCGCGGATGGCGCAGGCGAAATCGTACCATGAGCACACGCCTTCGCCCGAATAATGGTATATTCCCTGCTTATCCAGCTGACCGCTCTCAATCACGTGAACGATGCAGGCAGCAAGATCCGCCGCATAGGTGGGGCTTCCCACCTGGTCGAACACCACGGAGATGCTCCTCCGCTGGGCCGTGAGCGTGCGCATCGTTTTCACGAAATTCTTTCCCCAGGGTGAATACAGCCATGCCGTACGGAATATAATGTACCGACAACCTGAAGAGAGAACGGCGCGTTCTCCCTGAAGTTTGGTTGCACCGTACACTCCCGTGGGAGAAACCGGGTCGCTTTCCTTTATCGGCCGGGGAATATCGCCGCCGAAGACATAATCCGTGGAAATGTGTACTAAGGTAGCACCGCGCTCTGCACACACGGCAGCAAGATTGGCCGGGCCGCCCTCGTTCAGGAGGCTTGCCATCGCAAGGTCCGATTCGGCCTTTTCCACATCAACATAAGCGGCGCAGTTCACCACCACGTCCACTTTCTCGCTTTCGCACACCAGTGAAACCGCCGTTTTGTCCGTTATGTCCAGATACAGAGTGTCCACGCCGGGAAGCGAGGAGATGTCGCTGAAGATATAACGGTTCCCCACCCCGCCGCGGACTTCCCGGCGGAGGGCGGTACCCAACTGGCCGTTGGCGCCTGTTACGAGGATGTTCATATCGGCCTAATAGAAATCCCTGAGGCCCTTCATGATGGGCTCCAGGTGGAGGATATCCTTCTTTGTGAGCTCGCGGGCAGTATCCTGTGCGGAAATGGCGCGGAAGCGGTGGCAGTCCGAACCCACCATGCAGTACATGTTCCTGTGAAGCAGATACCGGGCTTTCACCTGGGCATCCTTGCCGTAGAAACCCACGATCGAAGGAATGTTCATCTGCAGCAGGACGCCCATCTTGCGAAGGCGCTCATAGTCCTGCGATTTCATGTAGCGGTAGCGCTCCGGGTGGGCCAGAAGAGGCCTGTACCCGGCTTTCATCATCTTTTCGAGAGTTTCCCAGAAGTCGATGGGCGGGGCAAGGGACGATGTCTCCACCAGCACCCGGTCTCCTCCGTGCAGGAAAAGATCCCGCTGGGCGAGCCTTTCCGCGAAGAGATTGTCCATCATGTACTCCGCCGCGAGGGAGAATGTCATCGGCCCCTCATATCGGCCTAAAAACTCCTGAAAGCGCTGTTTTATCTGCTCCGTGGTGTTGGGGACGTCCTCCATGATATGGGGCGTGAACCAGATGCTGCTCACGCCGTTATCCTGAAGGAAACCCAGAATCTTTACGGACTCTTCGTAGGTTTTAACCCCGTCGTCCAGGCCATAAAGGATATGGCAATGGCTGTCCTCGGCCCCATTCAGGAGCCCGGATTCCACGATGGATTTGTGCCTTTGGAAGAGCCCGAACATAGGCTGCTACTTCTCTTCCTCGCTGCCGTAACCATAGCCGTAGCCATAGCCGTAGCCATAACCGTAACCATAGCCGTAGCCGTAATGCTTGGAGCCGCTGCCGTCTACACCGTTCAGGACAACCGCCATACGCTTGAAGCGGCCGTCGTGATAGATCTGCTCCAGTGCAGGGAGTGCCCTCTTGTCGAACATACCGGCGCGGATAACGAAGATGGTAATATCGGAATGCGAACCGATGATGGTCGTATCCGCAACCAGATCCACGGGCGGGCAGTCGAAGAAGATATAGTCGTACTTGCTCTTGAGTTCGGTGATAAGAGCCTCGAAGCGGTCCGACACAAGGAGCTCCGACGGGTTCGGAGGAATGGAGCCAACAGTCATGATATCCAGATTGTTGGCAAGATTCGTGACGTGGCCCTCTATGCTCTGCGACTTGCCGGACAGATATGCCGACACACCGGTGCCGTTCTTGCTCACGGCCTTGGAAAGAGTTGCCTTGCGGAGGTCCAGGTCTACAAGAATCACCTTGGAGCCCTTCAGCGCCATTGAGGCCGACAGGTTAAGGAGGGTGAAGGTCTTACCGGCGTTGGGGTTGAAGGAAGTGAGCATTATCACCTGCGCATTCTGCGAACGCACCATAAGATCCAGGTTGGTACGCATCACGCGGAAGGCTTCGTTCACGCCGTCGCGCTTGCCGCTCTCCACGAGGATGCGGGTGCGGGTGTGGTCGAAGCGGTTGGCACGGAGCCTCTGCCAGTAGTTGCCGGTGAGGCCGATCTGCGGAACTTCCGCCAGGAACGGCATGCTCAGCGATGAGATGTCGCTACGGCTCTTCACCGTTGTATCGAGAAGCTTGCGCACGTAGAATACGCCGAAAGGAATACCCAGGCCAAGCACCAGAGCCACCAACAGAATCATCATCTTGTTGGGAGAAACGGGGCCCGATGAGCCGTTAGGTCGCATGATAAGACGGGTGTTGGCTGCTGTAAGACGGCTCTGGAGTTCATTCTCCTCGCGTTTCTGGAGGAGGAAGATATAGAGCTGTTCCTTAACTTTCTGCTGACGCTCGATGCTCAGGAGTTCCAGCTGCTGCCCTGAAGTGGAAGAAATGCGGGACAGGATCTGCTTCTCCTGATCCTCGATCTTGTTCACCTGCATCTGCAGGGTGGAAATCAGGTTGTCGACGGAACGGTTGATGGCTATCTTGTACTGCTCCAGGGTTGCGGTGAGATCCTGCACGATGGCATTGTTCTCACTGGAAATCTGCAACGCCCTTTCACGCTCCAGGAATGCCTGGTTGTATGTTGCGATCTGGCTTTCGATGTTCACGCTCTGCAGGCCGCTGTTTGCAGGCATCAGGTCGTTCGCATGAGAAGGGTCGTTGATGAACTGCTTGATCATCTTGGCGATAGCCAGCTGGTTGGACGTTGCAAATCCCTGTGCCGACATGGCGCTGGACTGCTGCAGGTACAGCTGGGCGGTGGACTGGATATCGGACACCTGATGGCTCTGCTTGTATTCGCGCAGATTGTCCTCGATGCCGCCGAGTTCCTGCTCGATAACGCCGAGACGGTCGTTGATGAACACCGATGTCGCACGGGTGGACTTGTTGCGGTTGTTGATCCACTCCTCCTGATAGATATCAAGCAGGGTGCTCAGAATGCTCTCCGCCCTTGAAGGGAATACATCGGTCATGGACAGGACCAGAACTGAGGACTGCTTGGAGGAAAGGGAAACAGAAAGGCTATTGCAATACACTTTCGCCATGGCCCGGGCATTCACCCAGTTGACGGTGATGTCGTTGGACCAGCTTCCCAGATGGGCGGTAGGAAGGAAAACCAGGCCGCCTACAGGGGTGTCCAGCGTATCGCGGAAATGACCGTTTATCTTCACTCCCTTGAGTTCGACTCCGGCTATGCGCCAGTCCTTGAGCACGAATGTGCTGTCTCCGGCCTTGATGAAATCGAACGAGAAGGCCGATGATGCATTGGGATTGACCCTGTGCATCTCAACCGGAGTGTTTGTGTACATTTCACGGACACGGAGGAGCTGGTTGTCGATATAAGAGGTCTCAAGGCCGAGACGGCTTACAACCTTCTCCATAAGGTCGGGCGAGGAGAAGGCCTCGATTTCATTGTCCACGTTAGTTCCCGCCTGATAACGGTAACGGCTGGAGGTAAACTGGGTGAGGTCCCTCATCATGGTGTTCTGGGTATCCTCGTCCACGATGACCTTTTCGCTGCGGCTGTAGGACTTAGGAGTCTTATACAGATAGAAAGCCGCGCCGAAGAGGCAAAGGATTACGGAAAATACATACCACCATTTGTGGTCCCAAACAAGGCTCCAGAGGTCTGACAACTGGATGTTCTGTTCCTGCTCGTTCTGTGCAGGTGAGGCCACTGTATTCAAATTCTGCTGATTATTCTCCGACATGGAAGTCTTATTTTGAAAGGGTGATTACAAGGTTGGTTACTGTGATTGCCAGGGAACCCAGCGAAATCCAGAAAGAACCGGACTTGAAATAGTTCTCATTGATAGTGGACTGGCCTGCACGCACATCGTTGGGGGTAACGTACACAATGTCGCTCTGCTGCAGGTAGAAGCCCGGGGAATTGATAAGGGTGCCGGCATCGCGCAGATCCAGCGTGTAGTAATGGATGCCGTCGTCTTTTGTGCGCACGACCAGGATATTGTCCCTGCGGCCGTAGATGGTGAGGTCGCGTGCCATTGCAAGGGCGTCCAGGATGTTCATGCGGTCTCCAACCATGGTGTATGTTCCGGGGGCGGTTACTTCTCCCAGGATGGAAATCTTGTTGTTCATGTATTCCACGGTTACCACCGCGTCCTTGAGGTTACCTGTATCCGAAAGCATATTGCGGATAAGGTCCTGAAGTTCCCAGCGATTGAGCCCGGCTGCGTGAATGGGGCCAAGGATGGGGAAATTGATATCTCCGTTGTTGTCCACGATATAGCCTGTGATGCGCTGAGATGCGCCGCCGGAGATGGAAAGTTCCGAGCCTGTGTAGTATGTGGAAACGGGAAGGTTGAACGGAGTTGCCAGTTTGGGATCGCGGCAAGTTACGATAATCGACAGCTGATCCTGGGGCTGGATGATGATGCCGGTGTTGATTGCCTTTGTGAGGAGAGTGTCTCCCTGAATATCCTGCAAGTAATTGATATTCTTGTAGGTTTCCGAGCTGCAGGAGGCAAGTGCCGCCACTGCGGCTGCAATCAACAGGACCTTGAATGATTTTTTCATATCTGGTTTGTTATTTTTTATTTTCCTTTTTATCATGCAAAAATACTTATTTTTGCGCAGCAAAACAACATATTTGCCCACAAATTAGTATCTTTGCACTTAATGGAACACAAAAGGCCGCCCATATTTCTTTACACGGACGGAGCCGCCAGCGGGAATCCCGGTCCCGGCGGCTACGGGGTGGTGCTACGCTGCGCGAACAAGGAAAAGACATTTTCCGAGGGCTTTGCCCTCACCACAAACAATCGCATGGAACTCCTTGCCGTGATAAAGGGGCTGGAGGCCATCCTGTGGGACAACGCGGAGGTTCAGGTGTGGAGCGACTCCTCGTATGTGGTGAAAGCCGTCAACGAGGGATGGCTGCAGCAGTGGAAATCCATCGGCTTCAAAAAGAAGAAAAACGTGGATCTTTGGCTTCGTTTCGACCAGGTATACCGGAAGCACCGCGTTACATTCCATTGGCTCAAAGGCCATGCAGGGCATCCGGAGAACGAGCGGTGCGACCATATGGCCGTTGAAGCATATCACGGCACCAACCTCCAGGAAGACACCGGATATATTCAGGAACAACAGCAAGAAACGCTTTTATGAATAACAGGAAACTCATCGTAGGAATAACCCAGGGCGACTCCAATGGAATCGGATACGAGGTAATCATCAAGGCCCTCGCCGACGCCCGGATTCTGGACTTCTTCACCCCCGTGGTGTACGGCTCGTCCAAACTTTTCGGCTTCTACCGCAAGCAGATTCACAACATCGAGAATCTGGAAACCTTCGCCATAAACTCTGCAAAGGATGCGGAGCAGCGTAAAATCAACATCCTCAACTGCCTCCCGGAGAATGTCTACGCAGAGCCCGGCCAGGGCTCGGCAGAATCGGCAAAAGCCGCAATCATCTCCCTCCAAAGGGCGGTGAAGGATCTGCATGCAGGCCTCATCGACATTCTTGTCACCGCTCCCATAAACAAGAGGGGCATGAACTCCCAGGGCTTCGGCTTCACCGGCCACACGGAGTATCTGGAAAAGGAATTCGGCACCGGGGACACGGCCATGATCATGGTGAGCCCCCAGCTGAAGGTTGGCGTTGTCACAGGCCATATTCCGCTCAAGGATGTGAGCGGCAGCCTCTCCACGGAGCTCATCCTCCGAAAACTCCGCGTAATGAAAAAATCCCTTCAGCAGGACTTCGGCATCATCGACCCCAGGATTGCGGTGCTTGGCCTCAATCCCCACGGCGGCGACGGCGGCCTTCTTGGCGACGAAGAGCAGAATATCATCCTCCCCGCGGTTAAAGCAGCTGCGGAGGAAGGCATCCAGGCATTCGGCCCCTATTCTCCGGACGGCCATTTCGCCCAGGGCAATTACTCCCGCTTCGACGCCACCCTTGCCATGTATCACGACCAGGGCCTTGCTCCGTTCAAGGCAATAGCATTTGCCGATGGTGTCAATTACACCGCAGGCCTCCCGGTGGTGCGCACCTCGCCGGACCACGGCACAGCCTTCGAAACCGCAGGCCGCGACGAAGCGGATCCAAGCTCGATGATCAGTTCAATCTACACTGCCATCGACATTTACCGTAACAGGGAAAAATACGCCTCTCTTATGAAAGGCCGCCTGAAAGATTGAGCGTACGCTCGCACCAGGCCATAACTTTTTCGCGGTGGGCAATGAACAGCATGGTCTTGCCCGCCGCTTCTTTTGACAGATTGTTCATCAGACGCTGCTCCGTCTCAGGATCCAGCGATGCGCTGAATTCATCCAGAAGCAGGATGCTGCCGGGGCGAAGCAGACCGCGGGCGATGGCGATGCGCTGCGCCTGCCCTTCGCTGAGACCGGCCCCGCCTTCACCGCAGACGGTGTCCAGCCCGTCCGGAAGATCCCGCACGAACTCCGCCGCCGCGGTGTCCAGGGCCGCCCACATTCTGGCGTCATCGGCAGTGGGGTCCCCTATATGCAGATTATCGCGGATTGTTCCGCTAAATAGGGAGTTACCCTGCGGCACATAAACCATATTGCAGCGGGTACGGGCGCTCACATGCACTTTTGAGCCTTTGTCGTAGATATACACATCGCCCTTATCCGGCCTCAGAAGCGCTAGCATTATGCGAACGAGAGTGCTCTTCCCCACCCCGGTTTCGCCGATAATCGCCGTGCGGGAGCCAGGAGGAAAGTCGAAAGTGAGGTTCTTTATGACATCTTCCGTGGAATCCGGATAGTGGAAGCTCAGATTCTCCACTTTAATACCGGCGGGGCCCTCCATATAATGCCCAGTGCCTGTTTCTGAGCGCGGCGCGTCTTCAAGTTACATGAGCCTGTCGATAGAGGCGGTGGCATTCACGAACGAGGGAATCTGGTGAGTCATGTTCACAACCGGCCGCTGTATCTGGCCAACCAGCTGGAGGAAAGCCGTCATGATACCGAAAGTGAGCGTGCCCTTCCAGATGCCAAAAGCACCCCACAGGAACGCGGCGATGTAGCCGAATGAGAACGCGGCTCCCACAATGGTGCGGGCGAAAACGTTGAGCCTTGTGCGCCTTATCACCTGGCCGTATTCGTTGCTCTGAAGCTCCTCCAAGCGGTCTTCCATGCGGGATTCGCTTTCCATGGACTTGATAACCACCCGGTGCTGCAAGCTCTCTTGCAGGTGGCTCTGCACCTGGCTTTCCGTGTCGCGGATTCCGCGTGTCATCACGCGAAGCTTCCTGAAGAAAACCTTGCTGAAGCCAAGGAAAAGCGGAGTCATAATCACCAGCAGCAGCGCCAGTTTCCACTGCATGAGGCACATGAAAACAGTGGCAGCAACAAGCTGCACCAGCGTTGTTATGAACTGCGGAGCATCCGAACTGATAACATTCACCACGCTGTTCACGTCCGTTTCCAGACGGTTCAACGTATCTCCGCTGTGGCGCAGTTCCTTGCCCGCCCATTCGGAGTTAAGAAGGCTTGAATACAGATCCTGACGGATGATGAAATTGAGCTTCGAGCTTGCCAGAGCCTCTATTCTCACATTCAGAGCCGTTACGCCCAGCCGCAGCAGAATAAGCACCAGGACGATAACCGTGAACTGGATTATATTCCCCTGCACAACCCCGGTTGCAATATCCACGATGCGCTTGCACACGAAGATGAACGCCAGGTTCAGCCCGACGCTCAGAATGCCCAGCAGCACATTTGCCACCAGACGCCCACGCACCCCTTCCGAGTGCGCATACAGCCATCGCAAATATTTCAGGGCCGATTTGATCATCGCGCTTGGGGGACCGGGTTATTCTTAGAGGGCCGGCCTGACGGTTTACTCCTCAACAATCCCGGCGTTCACCCACTGCTCGCAGAGTTTCTGCGCATCCTTGAGCGCAGTGGCATCGTCCACCTCGTACTCATCCGTGAGGAACCCCGCAAGGGTTTCCGCCGTGAACTCAATCCCCTGTGCCTTCCTGTACAGAAAAGCCGCAGTGTCGTTCAGGCTGATAAGCTTCGAAAAATTGATATTGGCCGTTCCCTCTCCGGAGATCACATTCTCCCCGCATATGGTTCTTAACACAAATCCTTCCTTAAGTTTCATGTCTTTTCGTTTTAGCCTTGCAAGATACGAATTTTTCCGGGAAGAAAAAACCGTCATGGAGTTTTATTCCGCGGATGATGTCATTCCTAGGCATTTGTCGGCCGGAAAAGATATTTGTGTTTCGGAGGCGTGTCCACCCCCGGACACGGGCAGGGGGAGGGGCCCGCAAGATACAAGTTCTGCGCAGCAGGACGCAGTAGATTGTGGGAGGGGCCGGAGTGGAGCGAAGCGGAACGGAGTCCTCCGAAATACAAATATCTTTTCCAGACAAATGCCGGTACGCAAAAACAGGCCGAAAATGCGACCGAACTGGCAAAATGGCGCTCTCGGTAGCAAAAACAAGCCAAAAATGCGACCGGGCCACCGCTACGAAATGCCCGAGTAGTCTTTGACGGTGTATTTGTCGCGGCGGAGTTCGGCGGCGAGGGGGGCGTTCACCGGGAAGGAGAGCGTGGGATCGGCGTCGAGGACTTTGGTGGCGTAGGCGCGGGCGTCGGATAGGATGAGGCCGTCTTTGGCGAGGGAGGCGATGTTCAGCTCGATGGGGAGGCCGCTCTGCTGAGTGCCTTCAAGGTCTCCCGGGCCGCGGAGTTTCATGTCTTCCTCCGCTATTTCGAAGCCGTTTTCGGTGGCGCACATAAGGTCCAGACGCTTTTGCGAGTCCTTGGATACTTTTGCCCCACGCATTAGTATGCAGAACGAGCGTTCGGCTCCACGGCCAACGCGGCCGCGGAGCTGGTGGAGCTGGCTAAGGCCAAAGCGTTCCGCGCTTTCAATTACCATCACCGAGGCGTTGGGCACATCCACTCCCACCTCGATCACCGTGGTGGAAACCAGGATGTTGGCCCTGCCCGCAGCAAAGGCGCTCATGTTGAACTCTTTCTCCTGCGGAGTCTGCTTTCCATGCACTATCGCCACCTTGTACTTCGGCAGCGGGAACGCCTTCACAATCTCTTCATAGCCCAGTTCCAGGTTCTTGTAATCCATCTTTTCGTTCTCGAAAATCATGGGATACACGATGAATGCCTGGCGTCCTTTGTCCACCTCGTCGCGGATGAAATTGTGCATGGCGTGGCGCTTGTTTTCGCCGACGCAGATAGTTTGAACGGGCTTTCTGCCCGGAGGCATTTCGTCGATTATGGACACTTCCAAATCCCCGTACAGCGTCATTGCCAGGGTGCGGGGAATGGGGGTTGCCGTCATAACAAGCACGTGAGGCGGCCTGCCATCGGCCCCCTTGGACCAGAGCCGGGCGCGCTGTTCCACGCCGAAGCGGTGCTGCTCGTCGATCACCGCCAGCCCCAGTGCCTTGAAATTCACCGTATCTTCAATCAGGGCATGCGTGCCGATGAGTATGCCGATGCTGCCGTCCAGCAGCCCCGCGTGAATCTTCCTGCGCGCCGCCACGCCCGTTGTGCCGGTGAGGAGCGCCACCTGCACACCCGTAGGTGCCAGATACTTTTGAACATTTGCAAAGTGCTGCTGGGCAAGCACTTCCGTGGGGGCCATGATGCAGGTTTGGTACCCGTTGCCATAGGCAATTAGTGCCGACAGCACCGCCACCATAGTCTTGCCGCTTCCCACATCGCCCTGGAGCAGGCGGTTCATCTGACTGCCGCTCTTGAGGTCTTCGCGAATCTCCTTTATTACGCGTTTTTGCGCGCCCGTGAGATCGTACGGCAGCGAGTGGTAGCACTTGTTGAACGCTTCGCCAACCCCCGGCATGGGAATGCCGTTGGCGGCGCGGCTACGCACGTATTTCTGCTTCAGAAGCGACAGCTGCAGGAGGAAGAGTTCCTCGAACTTCAGCCTGTATGTGGCCTTTGCCAGATTGTCCTGAGTCGTGGGGAAATGCATCTGCCGGAGCGCGAAGGTGAGAGGCACAAGCCCCTTATCCTTAAGTACATAGTCCGGCAAAGTGTCCTGCAGCGAGGGCAGCACTTCGTTCAGCGCGGTGGATACCATCTTCAGCATCACCTTTCCCGTGATGCCGCCGTTTTTAAGCTTTTCCGTGGACGGATAAATGCCAGTGAGACTCCCGCCGGCTTCCCCTTCCGGAGGGTCCACTTCCGGGTGCACCATGTTAATGCGGGAACCGAACACGGAAGGCTTGCCGAAGAATATCCAGGTGGTGTCCGGCTTCAACTTGGCGTGCATCCACTTGATTCCCTTGAAGAACACCACTTCCAGCTCCCCGGTGGCATCCCCCACAATAACCGAGAGGCGGCTGGCCATGTTGTACTTAACATGGTCTGCAGGGAGTTCCGTGCCGTTTTTGGCGTATAGCCGGGTTTTTCGAACCGTAGCCCGGATCTGCACATAGGCCTGGTCCGGCACCAGATCCGCAATATACTGGAGGGAACTGCGGTCTATATACCTGAAGGGATACACGTGCAGAAGGTCTCCCACCGTGGCAATGCCCAGTTCACTGCCAAGGAGCGCAGCCCGTTTGGGGCCCACTCCCGGGAGGTACTGTATGGCGGTGTCCATCTGCATCGGCATTAAAAATCCAATAGAACACAATAATACGAAAAATTCGGGAATAATCATTAAATTTGTGCCCGATATGGAAAAATGGGTAGTCAGTAACGATCTGTTCTTTGCCGATGTGGTAGCCTCCCTCCAGGAAGGCCGCACCGTAACCATTCCGGTGAAGGGCTACAGCATGCTACCCTTCATCCGCGGCGGCAAGGATCTGGTGGAGCTGGAGCTCCCATCGGCCCCGCTAAAACCCTATGACATAGTGCTTTTCCATGTTGGCACGGATGCCGATGGCAAGTGGATTATGCACCGTATCCTTAAGGTCGATGGCGACAATCTCACCATCCAGGGCGACGGCGTCACCCGCGGCCGCGAACACGTGAAAACCTCCCAGGTGAAAGCCCGCGCCAAGACAATCCTCCGCGCCGGCACCACCCCCGTGGATCCTTACTCGCGTGGCGAACTCTCCAAAGTGCGTTTCTGGTGCTTCCTCCGCCCTCTTCGCCCCTTCATCCTCAAAGCCTACCGCATGCTCCCCTGGAACCAGGGCTGGCTGAAAGAAAACCGGTAGGGTGCGCGCACCTCTCCTTGTTCATCCAGGATTTCGGCCGATTTCCTGGATGAGTTTACCAAATTGCCAGGTTCATCCAGGATTTGGGGCCTTTTCCTGGATGAGTTAGGCATCCCCGCACGCACGCACAATCCCCCTTCTTCCATTGGGGATTTCGTCGGCCTGACGGCCTACGACATCACAATGCCTGCGCACAATCCCCCTTCTTCCATTGGGGATTTCGTCGGCCTGACGGCCTACGACATCCCCGCCCGCCTGCGCGCAATAATCCCCCTTCTTCCTGGAGGGATTCCGGACGGGCTAAAGCCCGCCGGCATCCCCGCCCGCCTGCGGCGGGCTTACAAATCTCCATAAAAAAAGCGCACTAGAGCAAGCTCTGCGCGCTTTTTTTATTCCGCTTTGCGGAAGAAGGGGGATTCGAACCCCCGATACTCTTTAGGAGTATACCGGTTTTCGAGACCGGCGCCTTCAACCACTCGGCCATCCTTCCAGGGTTGGGAGTGCAAAGGTAGAATAATTCCCGGAAAAATCAAAGAATATTCATCGATTGCTCGCGGATCTTCTCCAGTTCGTCTTTCATGCGAACCACAAGGCGCTGGATGCCGGCGTGATTGGCTTTGGAGCCCGTGGTGTTTATCTCACGGCCCATTTCCTGGATGATGAAGCCGAGCTTCTTGCCGGGGCAGGGTTCCGTGTCGATGGTTTCCATAAAGTACTTGCAGTGCTGGCGCAGACGCACTTTCTCCTCGTTGATGTCGTATTTCTCCAGGTAGAAGATGAGCTCCTGCTCAAAGCGGGCGGGATCCGGGCGGGCTGCCAGATCCTCCAGATTCTTCTGCAGCTTTTCGCGTACCGTGGCGATCCTCTCCCCTTCCAGAGCTTCCACTTCCTTATATAAATCAAGGATAAGCTGCACGCGGGAGGTTACGTCGCGGTACAGGGCCGCACCCTCGCGCACGCGGTAGGCGTTAAGCTCCGCAACCGCATCGGAAAAGGCGCGGGACACAAGAGGCCAGTCCTCGGGGGCGAGCATATCGGCCTTCTTCACTTCCACCACGTCCGGCATGCGGAGAACGGCGTTGGCAAGGATGGCACCCACTCCGGGGCCTTTAAGTAACGCCTTCGTGAACACGGTTTCCTCGTCCAGGGCCTTCACGGCGCTGGTCCAATAGGCGTGGAACACATCGGCATTCACCCCATGGGGGCTGCTTTCAGCCGAAGGTTCGAAGGTGAGGAATACGTCGATGGTGCCGCGGACGAGCTCATCGGCAAGCATCTTCCGCACCTCGATGTCACGGTCCCTGGGAAGGAGCTGCGACTTGATGTTGATATCCGCGGTCTTGGAATTCAGGGAACGGATTTCCACGGTGAGGCGGCCGCCGGATACTTCCGCGACAGCCTTGCCGTAACCTGTCATTGACTTTATCATAGTTACTTTACTCTGAGTTTCTGGCCGATCTGGATTACCGACTCCTCCCTGATGCCGTTCAGGCGGCACAGGGCTGCGACGGTGGTTCCGTACCTACGCGAAATGGAATACAGCGTATCGCCCGACTTAACGGTGTGATACACCTTTTCCGGCTCGCGCTGAGGCTCAACCGCCGCAGGCTGAACGGTTTCCGTGGTATCCTCCGGCACGGGCTCCGACTGTTCCTCGCGGGGAACCAGAGCCACCCATGTGCCATCGCCGTTCAAGACCTTGGTAACGGACGATGAGTCCGTGATGGAAAGCAGTCCGCTGCTGTCCACGCAGGCCCAGCAGCCGTCGCCGAACATCACTATGCGGAGGTCTTCCGGAAGCAGGTCCAGCGTATCCGCGGCGGGCAGCACGAGGCTGTCCAGCGGATGCACGTGACGGCGCTGCCTCACGGGGTGATACCCCTTGCGGGGGGGATCGCTTATGCGGACATCGGCATGATTGTTCCAACCGCGGTAGGCGTTGTTCCATAGTTCGCCCGAAATCGGGAAGGGCTCGGTGATCTCGCGGACATCGGCCCTGTGAGAGAACAGCCATTCGTAGGTTTCCGGCATGTAGAAGAAACGGGCCAGGTCCCCATGGTTGTAGCCCTGCATCCAGTCGTAACGCAGAAGAGGCGTATCGCCAAGCTCCTGCATCTTCTCCACCACCTTCTTCGAACAGCCGATTCCAACGCGGTTATCCGCCGTGCCGTGCACGATCCAAAGGGGAAGCCGCCTCAAGCCGTCGAAATCCTTCAGGGTGGAACCACCACATAGGCCGATGGCGGCAGCCACCTTGTCCGGATACGTACCCACATAATTGATGGTACCGTACCCGCCAAGGCTCATGCCAAGGACGTATACGCGGTTGCGGTCGCCATTGTAGCGGGCCATAACCCACTCCAAAACGTTATCCACCCTGTCCGGGCGCCAGCCGTGGCCGCCGGGATTCTGGGGCGCGATAACAAGGGCGGGAATCTTACGCCCGCGCTTGATTGCATCAAGGGTTCCGTAACGGAACAGCTGCCGCAGATCGCTTCCGCAAAGGCTCTTTCCGTGGAGGAAAATCACCACGGGAATATCCACCTTAAGCGTATCATAGCCCTCGGGAACCGAAAGCCAGAAGTTGTAGCCGTTCTCCACAGAATCCCTGTATGCGATAAACTCCTGCCCGTACATAACTGCAGAGGCGAGGAAAAGGGATATTATTAATAATACTTTTTTCAAAACTACTGTATCCTTAATTTATAAATCTTGCTTCCGCGGGAGCCCATCACAAGGCAGTCGTCCACAACCACCGGGGAAGATTCAAAGTTGTCGCCAACCTTTGTGTTGAATATGCGCTTGCCGGTTTTTCCATCCAGCAGATACACATTGCCGTAGCAGTCTGCAACAAACACGAAGAGTTTACCCTCCTCGTTGTAGAAGCCCGCCGGGGACGACCAGGCGTAACGGAGAAGCTCGTGCTCCCACAGCACCTCGCCGGTAGAACGGCTCAGCGCCACGGTTTTGCCGTGGAATGCGGGGTTGTTGTCGCAGATGTTGGTGATAATCATGCCCTCGCAGTCGCCATGGCCCATAAGCGGGGTGGAATACATGCCGCCGTCGAAATGCTTGGTCCCGACGTGCGCCATCCTGCAGGGGAATGTGGTCTCCCAGAGTTTCTCGCCGGTGAGACCGTTCAGTTTCACGAAATAGGCACTCCCCCGCTCTCCCTGCTTCTCCATTTCGGAGCAGGTGTACAGATACGGCACGCCGTCGATTTCCTCCACGATGATGGAGCCGTCAGTGTCGTCGTGATTGTCGTAGTGCCATACGGGTTTCATCGTATCCAGGTTGATACACACGATATTGCCCCTGTTGTCGCCCACAAAGCCGTAGTTGCGGCAAACCGCCATGGACGATTCCATGCCGGCAGCCTTTGCCTCCTTGGCCTCGCGGAAGCGAAGATACGCCACGAGCTTGAGATTCCCCTGCTCGCGGGCGAACTTGTACACGGTGCCGTTCTCACCGGGACGGAAAAGATATCCGCCGGCAACGATGGGGCATCCGTCATAGGCCTGCCAGTTCCTCCACGCCTTGGTATCGCGCCCGAAACTGTGGGTAATCTTGTGCTGATAAAGGTCGATGAGAACGGCGCCGAACGGCTCTCGCGCCGGAACGCCGTGGCCAACATACACCTGGGCATATTCCGGATCCACGGAAATGGAGCCCTTGATGGTGTTTCCGGAATCCACGCTCTTGCGGCTGGCCTTTCCGGTTTCGTAGTTGATGAAATACACCCTGCGGCTGAGCGAGCCCAGGATAACTTCCCTGGGGCCGAACTCGGAGGTGAGCCCGGGAGAAGTGTTCTTGAACGCCGTAACCATGGAATCGCTCCAGTGCACGTACATGGGCTGGCCGGTCCAGCCGGTGCCGCCTCCCCATGTGCCCATGGAGGTTGCGGTGTTGTCCCTGTCGGTCTCGAACTCCCACACCTTCACAATCTTGGTGGGATTGCCGCTCACAGTGCCACGGACGGGCATTTCGCGGAACTGATTGCCGCGGAAAGTGTAGGTTCCGTCCACTTTGTTGTAAGGGTCGTCCAGATACTGCAGGGCACCGTTTCCAAGGGTGTCCACAACCACCAGCTCAAGCTTGAGGTTGTTCACGGAAGCATAGGTGGTGTCGGCAAAACGCTGGATGGCCGGAACCTCGGGTTCATCATCCACGGGGGCGGGTGCTCCGCTGCGGTTACCGCAGGCAATTACTGCAAGGGCCGCAAGGGCCGCGTAATAAGTTCTCATAGTTATTTTACTCTAAGCCGGCGGCCGATTTGCAGCACGGTCGTGGGTTTGATGTTGTTAAGACGGCAAAGCGCAGTCACTGAAGTGTGATAGCGGGCCGCAATCTTGCTGAGGGTATCGCCGCTCTTGACGGTGTAGTACTGTGCGCTGCTGCGGGAACCGGAGCCGGAGCCGGAAGAACCGGACGAAACAGCCTCGCGTGCCGCGGCATTGGCCTCCTCGATGGAAGGAATGCGCACTCCGGTACCGCGGAGGATGGACCAGCTGCCGTCGCTGCCGAGGACGATACGATCTGCCTGAGAAGGTGTGACGATGCTGCCATCGGCCTCCACATATACCCATTTGCCGCTGCCGAAGATGATGATCCGGCGGTCGTTCTCGCCAAGCTGGAGTGTATCAATCTGGGGGGCCTGCACGCCGATGAAAGCATCGGCATGGAGAGGCTCTCCGGGCTCCTCTTCCTGGGCGATGAAGTCCGGAATCACGCGGACCGCGCCCTTGAAGCGCTCCAGATAGTACTGCTCGCTAAGGTGCGAAATCTGCACGCCGCCGTGGGCGCTGTGGATGAACAGGAAATCGCGGCCGTCTTCCGTGAGCTCGATGAAGATGCCCACATGGCCGATGGTCCTGTTGTTCCAGTGGTTGCCGAACAGCACCAGGTCTCCTTTCTGGAGGGAGCTCATATCGCCCAGCACGGGACGCAGGTTCTCCGCCTGAGAGGTGGATGTACGGGGAATATTGTATCCGAACTGCCTGTACACGTACCTCGTGAAACCGGAACAGTCGAAAGCGGAAGGGCCGTTGGCAGCCCAGCGATAGGGTGTGCCGATATGCCTCTTTGCCTCCTCGATAATCTTGTCGGCAAGCTCTGCCGCCGATACGGTAAGGCTGTCCTTCTGCTGCGCCACCGCGGGAACGGCAAGCAGGCATCCGAGCAGCAATACCATTAACTTTCTTCTCATATTACTTGTAAGTTACTTCAAACATATCCACAGCATTACCTCCGTTGCCGTCGCGGCCCTGGGAGGTCATGATGAGGAAGCGGCCGTCGGCCGAAATGTCCAGACCTACGGGATAGGAATCCGCGGGCACGGTGCCCACGAGTTTCATGTTGCGGGTATCCACAACAGCCAGGGCATTGCCGTAGTTGCAGGCGGCGAAGGCGTAGCGTCCATCGGGCGAAAGCACCAGTGTACGGGCCCCGGCGGGCACTTTGCAGTTTTCCCAGGCATCGTATTTCACGGTGCCCTCCCCAGTGAGGGTGGTGGCAACGGCCATAAAGTCGTCCAGCCTTGCCCTCTGGATATAACCGGAGGAATTGATGCTCAGGTACAGCCATCCGTCCTGGATTACCAGATGCCTCAGATTGGCCTTCATGCCCATCACACGGCCAAGGTATTTCTCTTTTTCAAGGTCGATGACGGCAATTCCGCCGCCCCCGCCCATGCAGCCAACCAGCAGGTAGTGGTTGTCCGGCGTGAACACCGTACCCCTGAGGCAATAGCCGCTGTTGGCGTCGCGGTTAACGGCCGATGTGCGGCTGAGCTTAAGGTACAGCCTCTTGTCCACCACGTGGCAGGCGATGTAATGCCAGTCCTCGATCCTGTCGGACGATATATCCATGATTCCCACGGTATTCTCGCCCCAGTGGGAAATGGCGATGAGCTTTCCGTCCGGCGAAGTGGCGATCATCTTGGGCAGCACTCCGGTCTCGAACATGCGCACGATGGTATCCGCCCTTGTGTCGATGACGGCAACGGCCGACGGGTCCTGCGCATTGAGGTCGAAACTGCGGCGGTAGTAGGGCACCCACAGGTACCTTCCCCCGTGCGAGAAAGTGCTCTCCACGGGCTTTCCCCAGAAGGTGTTCTTCTGCTTGGGATCCCAGCTCCAGGGGAAAAGGCCGCTCTCCGGCGCCCACAGAGAGCTGTCCGCCGCCTCGAAAGTGTGCTCGATGTACGCAATCCTCTCGCGGGTGTTGAAATCGTACACCAGCGTGGTTCCGCCCTCCAGCGAGTTCACATAGAACTTGCTTCCGGAAGGATGGATGTTCACCGACTTGGGAGACTTTATGAGCTTATCCAGCGTTCGCACATCCCTGCTGTTGAAATGCTGCTTGCGCCCGATAAACCTCACCTCGATGCTGTCTGTGCTGAATCCTGCGCCCACCGTAGGGTGAACGACGCTCTGAGCACAGACGTTTTGCGCCGTGCCAAAGCACAGCGCAAAAACCATAATCGCCGTAAAAAATTGCCTCATCGTTTTTGCTTTAGCCTGCAAATATACGAATAAAAAGGCAATTTACCTAAAAGGTAACGTCCAGCTGCCCGATATTGGCGCCCCAACAGCCGTCCTGTACGATGGGGATGAGCTTCCCGTCCTTGTTGGGATGCATCATCGCTTCGTCCAGATTGGTGTGGGAGTGGGCGCCCACGAAGAGGTCGATGTTGCGGGTGTTGCGGCACAGGATGATATCGGTCACATCGCCCGGGTTGTGCTCCGTGTAGCCGATGTGGGTGAGGGCGATCACCAGGTCGCACTTGGCGCGGCGGAGCTCATCGGCATAACGCTGCACCGTGGGGAAAAGGTCGTACTCGGGGATACGGTCCGCGATGGGGCCGGCAACCATGCTCTTGAGATTGCACAGGACGCCGATGATGCCAATCTTCTTGCCGGATTTCTCCACGATAGTGTACGGCTGGATTGCCTTGCCGCAGGGAAAGGGAGAAAAGTCGTAGTTGCACACCACAACCGGCATGTTCAGCTTCACCAGCATGGTGTCCAGCCACTCGATGCCCTTGTCGAACTCGTGGTTGCCAAGGGTTACCGCGTCGTATCCAAGGCCGTTCAGGGCCGCGATTTCCGCTGCGCCGTCGAACTCCGTGAAGTACACCGTGCCCTGCACGAAGTCTCCGCCATGCAGGAGGAGCACACTGTCGGCTCCATCGGCCTGGCGAACGGAATCTATATACTGGGCGCGCTCGATAAGCCCGCCAAGACCGTCCTGCGAACCGCCGCGAATGGGCTGCAGGTGGCTGTGGGTGTCGTTCAGATGCAGAATGGTAAGGTGAACAGGCTCAATCACCTCCGGCTTGCGGGAATACTTAACTATCCCGTAGCCAAGCGTGGCCGCCCCCGCCAGGGACAGAATCGCCACGATAATCTTGTCACTTGTTTTCATCTTATTACTCCATTACTACGCGTCCGTCGGCAAATGCCGTAATCTTCTGGTGTTTGGCTTCGCGGGCCTTCACATAATCCAGCATCATGTCGCGCATGGTCACTTCAGACATCACTACGTCCGTTGCCATTGCGCCGATGTAGAGCTGGTCGCCTCCCGTGAGAAGGAAGTCCACGGTTGTCATGTTGTATATCTTCTTGGGATTCACCGGCTTTCCGCCAACGGTGAACTCCTTCAGGGCGTGGTCCTTCACCTTCACGCGAACGCCGCTCACTGGCTGGAATGCATCTGTTTTCGCAAGCTGTTCCATGAGACGGGTGAGCTCCTCGCCGGTGATTTTCACGTACACGATAACATTGTCGAAGGGGAACATGGCGTGGATGTCGCCCAGCGTCACGGGGCCCTGCGGCATGGGAATGCGGATGCCGCCGTAGTTGCAAACCGCAACGTCCATCTTCACGCCGAACTCCCTGGTGCCGCGCTCGCGCATGATATCGGCCATAAGGTTTCCAAGCGGAAGGTCGCACTGGTTGCGGGGATTGTCGTACTGGCCGGCGCTGTGGGCGATAACCTCCTTGTACTTGGCCATGCCCGGCTCGCAGTCCTTCAGCACCTGAACTGCCGCGGCGGTGGCGCTGCTATCGGCATAAGGGCGGCTACTGCGGCTGCCGTCCATTTTCACCTTATGCCAGGTGATATCCCTCTCGGCCGACTGGGGCCTTGGCGGCACGCTGTAATAGATCATCAGGAAGAGAGCCGTGATCAGCGCCGCCACGAGGAAGTAGAAGAAATACTTTCTCATGCTATTTCTGTTTTAGCCATTTCCAAAGGTCCTTGAAGGTGGATTTCTTGCCATACATCAGAATTCCAACCTTATAGATTTTTGCCGATGCCCACGCGCACGCAATGAACGTGCCGATGAGGAGCACTATCGACAGCACCAGCTCCCATGTTGCCACGCCGAAGGGGATCCGCGCCAGCATCACGATGGGCGAAGTGAACGGAATCATGGAGAACCAGAACACCAGTGAGCTGTCCGGAGCCTTGAACGCGTATAGGGCCACGAAAAAGCCCAGCATCAGAGGAATCGTCACGGGAAGTTGCAACTGGGTGCTGTCTCCCTCGTTCTCCACACCGGAGCCGATGGCCGCGAACAGCGACGCATACAGCAGGTATCCGAAGATGAAGAATATCAGGAACGCCACCAGTATCTGCCCCACGTTCAGATTTCCCAGCGTGCTCATCACAGCCTCCATTCCGGTAGGCTCCGCCGCCGCGGCAACAGTATCCGCCTGCGCCACGAGACTGTCGGCACTTTCTGTCATCTCGAGCCCTTCCCCACTTGTCATCTCGAGCGTAGTCGAGAGATCTCCCATCCCGAAGTCCGGATGGATCCCCATCTCGCTCATATCCACGCCCGGCACCTCGGTAGCCTTCGAGCCAACCGACATCAGCTTATCCATGCCGATGATGCCTCCCGCAACGCCCACAATGGCGCCCGTGAGCACAATCCACAGCAGGAACTGCGTGAGCGCCACAAGGGCCACGCCGATAATCTTGCCGAACATCAGCTCCGTAGCCTTCACCGACGACACCAGCACCTCGACCACGCGGGAACTCTTCTCCTCGATAACGCTGGACATCACCATTCCGGAGAACAGGGCGATGAACATGTACAGCATCATGCCCAGTATCATGGAAACGGCCATGTACACGCCGGATTCAGAGATTTTCTCGTTGCCGGATTCGTCCACGGTGTAGCTGTGAAGGTGCACGTTGGACTTCACCTCGGCCATAATCGTATCAAGGTTCTCAATCCCGTAGGAATCTATCCTATACGCCTCAACCGCATCGTTGATACGGTTCTCGATATTCTCCCCGGTGTCCATGCCGATGGGCTTCACCGAGTACGTATCGGCCGTTACCGTGCGGGAAACACTGTCCAGTTCCGACAGGCACAGCAGCACGTCGATGCCGCGGCCCTTGAGGTCCGTCTTGATGGAGTCCACGGGAGCATCGGCCCCAAGGTCGATGTATTCCACGGTCTCGTTGCTCTCCAGGAAGGGAAGGACGATTCCGGATCGGTCTACCACGCCCACTTTCTTGGCCTCCTCCTTTGTGCCGAGCATGATCACGGTAGGAAGAATGGCAATGGCGGCAAACAGCACCGGCGCCAGGAAAGTAATCAGCAGGAAGCTCTTCTTCTTAACCTTGTTCAGGTACTCCCTCTGGATGATAATGCCTAGTTTCTTGAAGTTCATCATAGCGCTTTACTCCTGTACAAGTTTAATGAAGATGTCGTTCATGCGGGGGATGATCTCCTTGAACGAATTGATAGTGACTCCGGAAGCGATAAGTTCGGAGAGCTTCGCGTTGACCTGTTCGCGGCCGACAACTATGGTGCGGCGCTCCACGCCTTCCGAGTACTCGATTTCCACGTTGTCTTCGCCGTAGCGGTGACGGATTTCGTCGGTTCCGCCAGTAACCACCAGCTTTGCCTTGTTGATGAGGGCGATATTGTCGCACAGAGCCTCCACCGATTCCATGTTATGGGTAGACAGGATAACGGTTGCACCCTCCTCCTTGAGGCGGAGGATTTCACCGCGGATGAGTTCCGCGTTCACCGGGTCGAAGCCGGAGAAAGGCTCGTCCAGTATCATCAGGGACGGCTTGTGAACCACGGTGGTGATGAACTGGAGCTTCTGGGCCATACCCTTTGAAAGCTCCTCCACCTTCTTGTTCCACCAGTCCTGGATTTCGAATTTGTAGAACCACTTCTTCAGTTCGCTGGCGGCGTCCCGAGCGGTCATTCCCTTGAGCTGGGCCAGGTACATGGCCTGGTCCCCTACTTTCATCTTGCGGTAAAGGCCGCGCTCTTCTGGCAGGTAGCCGATTTTGGAGACATCCTCGTCGTTAATGGGATGGCCCTGGAAATACACCGTACCGGCCGATGCAATGGTGATCCTGTTGATGATCCTGATAAGGGTCGATTTGCCCGCGCCGTTAGGCCCCAGGAGTCCGAAGATCTTCCCTTCCGGAATATCCAGCGACACATCGTCCAGCGCCACCTTTGGCCCGAAAGTCTTACTGACGTTTTTGATTTCTATAATGCTCATACGTTCAGAATTTTCTGCAAATATAGAATAATTTATTGAATTACAACAAATATTTTTTATAAAATGTTATTAATAATTCAAAATCTTCGTTACAAGTTCCACAAGGAGTTCCGCGGGGGTGGCTTCGCCAACGTCGCCGCCCTTGCCTTTGTAGTCATATTCGCAAAGGAGGGAGATAATGCGGGAGCAACGGTCGAAGGGATAGTTTCTTGCCGCGGCGTCATACTCGCCCATAAAGTACGGGTTAACGCCAAGCACCTGCACTTTCGTGGCGTTATCCGCCTTGCCGGCAGCTATGAGCGCATTCAGTTTCAGGATGCGGTTAAAGTGCGTGAACAACGGGGCCACTGCCATGGGCAGGGCGAAACGGGGGGCTTCGCCGATGCGCGCCGCGATGGGAAGCGCCTTGCGGGCATCCCTGTACGACAGGGCTTTGGTGAGCTCGAACACGCTGAACTGGCGGCTTATGCCCACATTCTTCTCCACATCCTCCGCCGTTATGCGTTTAGTGCCTTCCGGGAGGTTCTTCAGCATTTTGTCGCTTTCCACCACAATCTTCCCAAGGTCCGTTCCCGCGGCTTCAGCAAAGAGCTGCGCCGCGTCCGGGTCTATCGTCATTCCCCTCTCCTGGAAATGCGAACTTATCCACGGGGCTACTTCATAGTCCCTCAGCGGAATTGATTCCACCACAACGCCGTTTTTTAGCACGCTCTTGTAAAGGGCGCGGCGTTTGTCGGCATTAGCCCCATGCATGAGAATCACAAGCACGGTGGAGTCCAGAGGGGCCTGGCAGTACAGGGCCAGCTCCTCCAGGGATTTCATCTGCTGGGCTTCCTTGAGCACCACAAGCTGGCGGTCCGCCATCATGGGATAGCGGCGGGCGGAGGTTATCACCGCATCCGCGTCCACATCGGCCCCGTAACAGATGGTCTCGTTGAAATCCTTTTCCCAGTCCTGAAGGCAGTTCTTGATGATGGCGTCACATACCAGGTCCGGATAATAGGGCTCTTCGCCCATGAGCAGATACACATACTTGAAGATGCCATTTCTGACATCTTCAAGTATGGAAGCGACCTGCCGTGCGGTCTCTATGTAGGACTTTGAGGCCAAGGACTATCTGAACTTCTTTTCTTTGGCCCTTACGATACGCTCCTTCATTGCGTCGGCCGCTTCTGTTACGGCTTCCTCGAAGGTGCGGCTGCTGCGCTCGATCACCAGGTCCTCACCGGGAAAACGGGTTTGGATTTTCACGTGTTTGTTGTCTGCATCC
>JAEEGJ010010260.1_pt1 | contig 24520 bp, 18 predicted proteins | sample 8958761 | NCBI WGS metagenome assembly JAEEGJ01 (sample SAMN16246546, study PRJNA631951) | gut metagenome | biome: gut microbiome; feature: rumen; material: RS-attached | host: Bos | place: Iran: Karaj | collected 2018-10 | reverse complement strand
CCCAATAGGGAACCATATCGGAAGGAAGTCGTTTCAGATATTCATCGGCCACTTTTTGAGCAAAGTCCAAGTACTTGGAGTCGTGCGTTTCGCGATAGACCATCGTGTAACCGTAGATGGCCCAACTTTGTCCGCGAGCCCACACGCTGCCATCGGCCAGACCCTGATGGGTACAGTTGTAGAGATGATGGCCGTCGAGGGTATCATATACTGCAACATGTGCACAGGTGTAGTCGGGACGGAACTGATAGGCCATGGTAGTGTCGGCATGGCTGATGGCTATCTGCCGCAGATGTTGGTCTCCACCATTACGTGCTGCCCAAAAAAGCAGTTCGAGGTTGAGCATGTTGTCGATGATGGTATTGTGGCCCCCGTAGTCGCGGACGTGGCGAGGCCAACTCAGGATGGTGCCGACCAAGGGATTGAAGAGGGTGGCCAGTGTGTCGGCACATGCCAGGAGGACTTGGCGATAGCGCTCGTCGCCTGTCAAACGATATCCGTTGATGAAACTTGGGATAACGAGAAAGCCCAGATCATGGTCGTAAGCAGGACGTTGTGCAAGGAACGATAGTGCCTCGGTGAATCGTTGAGCCTGATGCAGAATCGTGGTGTCGCCCGTGGCTTCATAGTCGTACCAGAGCACACCCGGCCAGAAGCCGCCGCACCACTCCATGGGGTCGGCTTTCCGCAGGTTCCATGCTTCTTGCCCGGCCAATATATTGCGGGGCATCATGGCATAGTCTATATTACCATCAGCTGCCAGCATCGTCAGGGTACGATGAATCTGGCGGTCGCAATACGATAGGGCATCGGAAGTGGCTTCGGGAGTCATCGGCTTCGAAGTGTCTTCGCGATGCGAACTGCATCCTGCCAGTGTGATAAGGCAAAGGCCTGCTAAAGTTGTCAAACGTGATAAACGTATCATTGTTTCTTTCTTTTTACTCTAATATACGTTTGAATCACTTGGTACACTCAAAGGGAAAATATTTTTTTCATTCATATTGCGAAAATAAAAATGCAAGCCCACCTTTACGGGCGGCTTGCAAGTAGAAGTGATTGCAAATTGACTACATTGTAGCAGTAAGGAAGGTTGCGTTGCCGAAGATGTAGAGCGTGTTTTCGGAGGCGGGCACGAGCAAGGTCTCGCCCTGGCGCACCTTGACGCCGTTGATGTTGGCTTCACCCCACAGGCAGACCACCACGACGAACGAGTCGCAATGGAAGTCGATCTGCTGCGCCACCTGCACGACTACGCGATGCACGATGAAGTAGGGGCAGTTGATGAGCTGCGTGATGGGACGGGTGCTGTCGTAGGATGTCCTGTACTCGGGCCACACCTGGTAGTCGATGGCATCCTTGGCCTGCTCGATATGGAGCTCGCGTGGCTTGCCATGGGCATCCTTGCGTCCGAAGTCATATACGCGGTAGGTGATGTCGCTGGTCTGCTGGATTTCGGCGAGGAAGCATCCGGCACCGATGGCATGCAGACGTCCGGCAGGGAGGAAGAACAGGTCGCCCTGATGTGCCTCGTGGGTGGCTATGACGTTGGCCATGGGATTCTCGCCCTCGCGTGAGTCGGTGGTCACCATCTGCTCGTAGTCCTCGGGCGTGATGCTCTTCTTGAGGCCTGCGTAGATCTTGGCGCCCACGTCGCTCTTGATGATGTACCACATCTCGGTCTTGCCTGCACAGCCGTGACGCTCCTGGGCGAGCTTGTCGTCGGGATGCACCTGTACGCTCAGGTCCTGGCGCGAGTCGATGAACTTGACGAGCAGGGGGAACTTGTTGCCGAAGCGCTTATAGACCTTGTTGCCCACGAGCAGCCCCTTGTACTTGTCGATGAGCTGCGTGAGTGTGAGTCCCACATCGACATCGTCGATAAGGCCGCGTTCGATGGCCACGCTGTCCTGACCGGGCACGCCACTGATCTCCCAGCTCTCGCCGATGTTGGGCTGCGCGGTGTAAATGCCCTTGAATGGGGCAATCTGATATCCTCCCCAGATGGTGGATTTCAGGATGGGTTCAAACTTGTAGGGTTTCATTGTAATAGTAATTAACGCCGTAAAGATAATCAAATTCGCTTTCACCACCAAATCCAAACAGGAAAAAATGACGAATCATTTCATTTTTTCTTCTCAAGACGGGTGGAAACAATTTTTTTTTGTGTCGTGTCTGTTGTGGAATTGAGCTGGGTGACCAATGTCTCCAACGGACTGCGCATGGAGCGGATAGCCGGCACAGACGGTCAGGGGTTCGGCGTGGCGTTTGCTTGAGGAAAGGTCTTCGTACCACACTTCGACACGATTGAAGTTGGAGCCCTTGTCGAGCGAGATGATGCGATGCTCCTGCAGGTGGCGACCTTCGATGAGGGTGTCGCCGAAGACGAGGCTCACCGTGAAGCGCAGCGGGCCGTTGTCGAGTATCTCGTACTGCTGCCAGGCATAGGGGAAGCAGATGTTGCCGTCGGCCGACATGATGGCGGGCGCTCCGCATCCGAGGGTGGCACCTACGGCATAGCAGTCATTGCCCATGCCGTGGTCGATGTGGAACGAGTTGTCGTCAAGTAATTGGGCGGCCTCTGTGGAATAGCCTGCATCGATGAGCAACTGTAGAGTAGGCTTGATATCAATGTCCATCCTGAAACGCTTTTCTACATCTTGTTCCGGTGTATTCTTGACCCACACGTCGGGACCATAGCCAACACTTCCGCTCTGCTGGAAAGCGGGGCCATAAACACGATAGGCTCCACGATCATTCTCCCAAGCGATATCGTCAAGACGATCGGGATAGAGACGCCCTACTGCCCAAACCTTACCTACCCCCCCCATCCTCCTGCTGTTGTTCGTTGGGTCAATGTATTATATCGTTGCATCTTACGCGGCACACCTCGCATAATGACATATTCATTTTCCCGATTAGGCTGTACTGATGCATCAATTAGTATCTTCTGATCATGTGTCACTTGGAAGTCCACTTCACGTAGTTTTTCGCTTCCATCCTCGTTCTTTGCCACTACCTGGCTCACTACAAAGGGTTGCCCATAGTGAATGCCTAATTGCATATAGACACTCTGGGCATCTATTTCTACAAGTTCCTGACGCTGCATAAAAACGGGATTCCTAACGATGAATCGTACCTGTCCAACCATATTATGAAACAAAAGGAACAGAATGCTGAGAATGTAATAGCTCTTCATATACATTTTTTATTATGTATACGAATTTCAAATACTTTTTACCTAATTAGGTAGGCATAAAATAATCCATCTAATTTCAAGTTAACCCTTCTTTTCGATTTACCAAGCAAAGATAGAGACTCCTTCCCGAATATACATGATTTTGAAAATAGTTTCTCTATAACTGTTCCACTTTTCCTCTATCGGTCCCTTTATTTTGTCAACTTCACTTGGCATTAACCAGTCATGACTCTTATGTGGACGTTCATTGTTGGAAAAGCCGATAGTCTTGTTTCATTTCCTTTATTTCTTCGTATACATCAGCACTTCCTGTATCATTCCCTTCATGTTCCAGATAAAATGAAGAAAGAATGTGCCATTTCTGACGATTAACATTTTTTTAGTGCCAAAACCTTTCGGATTTGGCTAATTATCGTTAAACGCAAAAAATAATTTCCTTTAGATTCACGATACTCGCTTTTTTTCGCTTACTTTGCAACGGGAATCAGAGACAGGCAGCCGCTTCCATATCAGGACCTGTGATGCAAGTGCACTACACATGATGAAAGGGAAAGAATGAAAAAGCCGGCTGCTGAGCCATGGTTCCGAATATATCTCAGATGCGCAGAAGAGATGAGTGATTAACATTTTTAACCTAAACTTTAATCCTAAGAAGGAATGTCAGAAGACCAATTGATTCCGAACGCCAGCCAGGCATTCATTTTTACCGTTGCTGATCTGCAGGGAGTATTCTCCAAGATGTCCGAGTTCATCGTTGAATCCATCCTTTCCGGTCTCAAGGGCAAGGCTCCTGCTGCCTCCTGCTGTGATGACGAATACATCACTCGAAAGGAGGCGCTGGAAATCCTTGGCATCAGTGAGACCACCATCATCAGATGGGGACAGAAGGGCTATCTCGTCGGGCACAAGTCCGGTCATCGCGTAATGTACAAGAAGAGCGAGGTCGTCGCTCGCTTCAAGGGACTTTAATGCCGAAGGACATGTCTATTGACAAACAGGACCGAGCCCGCCATGCAGAGACGAAGGGTGCCCGCACCATCGGGCTCCCCTTCGTCGTATCTGATGACCATGAAGGCTGCAAGTGTCAGATGAAGATGACTATGGATTCCCATGTGCTGCCTGGCACGACGATTATGCAGCGACATCTGCTTGCCATGTTGCTGGTGAATCCCGGAATGGTTTCACGCTGTTCCGAGGATTGGTTTGAAGGGGCCAACCGGCGAATCTTCAACCAAATAAGGTATCTGGTTGATTCAAGGCTGCCGGTAACTGTCAGCTCCCTCATCGCTGAACTGCCAGATCAAGAGCAGACTGTCCTTCATTCGATTATGGAATTGAATGCAGGGAAAGGGATTGTTGATTTTTCTGACTATAATGTCGGATTGGTGGCAGAGAATCTTCGGAAGGAGCACTTCATCCACAAGAGCCATGAATGCCTGATTTCCATGAATGACGGATTCCTGGCGCACAATGATGAAGAAGTCTTTCGATGTCTCGATATTCTCAATGGCCTGAGGTCTTCACTCGACCAGACCGAAGGTTTCAAGTACTTCGGCACAGATACCGACCTGCCTCGCCCCTTTACACCTTTGACAATCCAGGGGACTCCGCTCTTTGAAGCTCAGAACTACTATGTGATCATGGGCGAGGAGAAGAGCGGAAAGAGCCATCTTATATCGGTTTTGCTGCATGCCCTGATCTATGGCGAATCTCCGGAATTCCAGATCAGGAGCCTGCTCCCCCCAAATTCTGTTATTCTTTGCATTGATACCGAGCAGAGCTGCTCCGATGCCCAGGACACCTGTCGTACGGCTCATCTGATGGCTCACCAGCCCTACAATGCACATTGCCCCAATCTGTATATCGCGTCAGCTGATGGCATATCTGCTGAGGAAACCCTCCGGAACATCGAGAAGTCGGTTCGCGAACTCCATCCGGCAGTCGTCTTCATTGACGGGTATGCGGGATTGTTTGAAGACAACTACCAGAACAAGGGTGCAGAGGCAGTCATGAAGAAGGTCCGTGCCATTGCAAGAGACTGTAATACCACCATAATAGGAATCTGGCACACGGTCGAGAACGCCATCACCGGCAGGACCACAGCCTTCGGCGCAGCGGGCAAGATGAGTCAGAAGTATGGTGGCGGCACACTGCTGGTGGAAAAACAGGAATGGCATCATATCCATCAGGCACCACCAGTCACGCAGGCGTAAGATCAAGGATATCTTCATGCAGCTTCAGACCATGGTCATCGTGGATGATCCGGAAGGATGCAAGGCCTTGGAATGTGAACACGGCGATGTCGAGGCTCTTCTCGCCTCCATGGGCAAGAGTATCAATGATACGGATGTTCATATCTTTGCTGTCCCCCGCTGCGTTTCACCACTCGATGTGGATTCCATCATTAAGAGGCAGAAAGAGACAGAAAAGATCGAGGCTCTTAAGAGAAAAGACAGGGCGAATGAAGAGGACTATCGTGCCCAGATGCTCAAGATATTTGGCACATCAACTGATTCTCCCTTGACAAGGGAGGAGATGAGGGACCGATATACCAAATATATATGGCGTGAGGGGCATGGATTGACGGAGGCCTATGCCCCTTGCCTCTCCAAGACACAGCTGAACAGCCGAAGCCAGGCTTTCAAGAGACTGGTGGATGCAAGTCTGCGTCTGGACATCATTGCCCCTGCACCTGACGACGGTGAAAAGTTCCACTATATTCATAAGGCATGACAACATGACAGGCCATGACATTTTCATGACTCCAGTCACGCAACAAAAAGTAAAACGTGACATGACAAAGAGTATATCCCTTTAAAGGGATACTCTGTTTTGTCACGCTATTCTTCACGGTGCATATCTCTCTATTTTTTCCCTATCTTCATAAGATTCATGTCACGTTTGACCACTGTCGTATGTACAACTGAAATATAGGGAAAAAAAGAGAGAAAAATATTATCCGGACTCTTTGCCTTTCGAAAGACAGGCAAAGAGATTTCAATCTTGTCAGGATCTCCAATCTACCCGTCTCAGAATTCATGTTCGTCCACCCCTCCGACCCATGGGACTCCTCATCTCAACGGAGCACGGTTCCATCGAACCTTACAGGGGTCCACAAGGACGTCGAGGAAAGAACAAATAGGACTCTTTCATCAGAAGTGATGGTCCCCTCCTTCTCTATCTGTCCAGACGGTGACTGCAAACGCAGAACCACGGCAGGGATGCCTGGTCAAGAGAACAGGGAATACAAGAAGATAGGAAGATGATGGACATGCATGCTTTGGCCGGCATCCTTGGATGCTTACTGCCAGTAAAAAGCCGTCCGTTCGCCATCAGGGCGAATGCCCCATCTTACTGTTTCCCTATATTCCTTGAGCAGTCCATAAATGATAGCGGGGCCCGATAGCCGGCACGGCATGAATAGGGCTTGCCCGATTCTATCTTGAAGAGGTGGGTAACCTAATACCCACCGACTGCAAGGCAGTGATGGAGGACGGTCCCGGAATGCAGCAAGCTGCGGACCGATGAGAGGTACCATCCGTCACGTCAGATGACCTGTCTCGGCTGGCGGGTGGCTAAGGCACAGACTCGGACAGGGGGCAGGTCCCGGCAGCGCTCCGAACGACAGCGATGCCTGTGTCCGGCTGATCTCGAGAATGTATGCACAAGCAAGCCTCGGTGACATAGGTGCCATGGACCTCTCAAAGGGCGTTGATGACAGCAGCAGGAGCAGACAACGGCTGTCGAGGACGGGGAGCACGGAATCCACTGCCTAGTTGCAGATGAATACGGGGTGGGCAACAACATCGGATTCCACTGCTGCCCGGACAAGACGAATTCCCGTAAATTTACCTCTAAGGCCCCTTCTCACGGCGGGACGGACTCTCCTTCAAGAAAGTCCTTCATGGGACTCCTTGTCTGCTTTCCCCACAGACCCCCTTTGGCATGGTCTTGAATAATTTCGCAGGATGCCCCTCCAGACTCCTCATCTGGAAGGGCATCCTGACCATATTGTCTCCTTGGTCATTCTATCTTGCCGATTACCTCCTTCAGGTCGTCGTCATCGATGTCGCGATAACGCTGGAAGGATCTGCTGTTGGGTGTGTGCCCGGACATGTAGCCGATGAGAGCTGGGTCCTTGGTCATCTTGTAGGCGTTGCCCACAAAGGTGCGTCGGGCCATGTGGCTGGAGGCAATCTCGTTGATGGGGCGAAGCTCATACATGCCAGAGCGGGGATTGCGCCAATTCACCTTTCGGGTGACGCCTGCAATCTTGAAGATCTCCTTGATCATCTGGTTGTACTTCTGTGATGAGATAAATGGGAGGAGCCTGCCCCGGCAGGATTTATTATCCCTGTATTTCTCAACGATGGACATTGCCCGCGGAGTCAGCGGTACGCGGGGTCTGGCTGAACTGCTGCCATGGGACGTCTTCGACGGAACATATTCCAGAATGCCATTCTGCACATTTCCTGGAGTCAGACGAAGAAGATCGGAGACACGGCATCCGGTCTGGCACTGAAAGACGAAGATGTCACGCTGCTCCTGAAGGGTTTCGCTCTCCCCGGAGAGGTCGGCATCTGCAATCCTGTTGCGCTCCTCGATCGAGATATAGATGGGACGTCCATATACCTGCTCGCCCGTATCGAACTTCTTGAACGGCTCGTTCGTGGTGATGCCGTTCTCGAGCATCCATGCGAAGAGGCACTTCAGGTTCTTCATCAGCTTGGCCATGTAATTCGTCCCCCGGTCGGTGAGCGTGCGCTTCTGCCTGGGATTCAGGGAAAGCGGAGCCTTGGCCAATATCTTCTCAAAGAGCTTGGGACGGGCCTTGGCCAGGCTTCCTTCCTTCAGAAGGTATTTGCGCAGGGCCTCCAGGTCAAACTGATTGCAGGTGTTGTAGTCAAAGCAATAGCTTGCCTTCCCTGTCATCTGGGTATAGAGCTCGAATCGCTCTATGAGACGACACAGGGTCATGAACTGGGTGCGACGCGTCGGGCTCATGTCCTCCTTTGTCTTCGCCTGCTTGTGATGCTCGACGTAGAAGGCGATGACCTGGGACAAGGTCTCGAACTTCGGCTTGCCGCCCTCCTCCTTCTGCTTCCCCGGCGAGGAGACCTTCTCCTCGGTTTCCGAGGCTCCATATTTGCTGAAGGCCTCCTGGATGCTGTCCCAGTTGACGACATCTCCCGCCCTGTTCGGGATGATAAGCTTCCCCTCCTTCAGGAAGGATCTCACCCCCTCGATCCAATCGGACTTCAGGTCGTCGATATGTCCGTAGGCTGCGGCAATGATTCGCTCGATGATGTTGATCTCCTCGTTGAGCTCACGAAGGGATGCGTTAGCCTCTTCCCACAGGGCAGTGTTGAGCCTGCTTCTCCTTGGGACAATGATTTCCCCCTTCTTCCCATCAAACGAAGATGGGTTGACAAACACGCCCGACTTGATTCGCGGGCGGCACGTTCTGCTGACGGTGACTTGAAGCATGATCTGCTGCTTCCCGTCTTCTCGCTTCTTTCTTGAAAGCGACTTCTTGAAGTTTGACATACATTAGACAATAATATATGTCAGCGCTGACATTGTTTATATATACCGGTTGCTTCTCCTTGGGCCTTTTCCCTCGGATTTGCGATACAAATATAGGAAGAAAAACGGGTGTGAACAAAAATGTGAACAAAAATTTTAAAAATATGCATTTTTGTGCACAAAAGTGAAAACTAGTGAAAATTTTCTACATTTCAAGAATTCCCAAAAAATCCGACATTTTTGCTAAATGGCTGAAAATGAAAGAAAACAAAAAGCGCCTGCAAATACATGCAAGCGCTTGATGCGGAGAGAACGGGATTCGAACCCGTGAAACCCTTTAGGGGTTTACACGCTTTCCAGGCGTGCCTCTTCAACCACTCGAGCATCTCTCCAAATATGTTGTATAATGTGTGGTTGTTCGTTTTTGCGGCTGCAAAGATAGTGATAATATTTCGAATCGCCAAATTTTTTCGACGAAAAATGTAAATGTATATTACAAAAATATGGTAATGCTATCTTTTATCGCCATTTTACGAGATTTTCCTTGGTCGGATGGGAGGTTTGTGGGATGATTTGCATATCTTTGCGATGGATATTATGACTATATGGTCCGACATAATTCACATTTACCTCTTAAATAATACTTTTATGAATAAACAAGCCATTACACTCCTCTTCATGCTTCCCGTGCTGACAGCTGGGGCACAGAATCCGATTATCCGGGGCATCTATGCTGCCGACCCTACGGCACGTGTGTTCAATGACAAGGTCTATGTCTATCCTTCGCACGACATCATGCCTCCTGAGGGACAACGACAGGACTGGTTCTGCATGGCCGACTATCATGTATTCTCGTCGGAGAATCTTACCGACTGGACCGACCATGGGATGATCATCTCACAGGAGAATGTCCCCTGGGGCAATCCCGAGGGCTATTCGATGTGGGCACCCGACTGCGTCTATAAGGATGGCAAATACTTCTTCTATTTCCCCGATGCACCGAAGGAGGGCCGTGGTTTTGCCATCGGTGTAGCCACGGCAGACAGCCCCGAAGGACCTTTTGTCTGCGAACCCGAACCCATCAAGGGCGTGATGGGCATCGATCCCTGCGTGCTTGTCGATAACGACGGGCAGGCATATATCTATTGGAGCGGAATGGGCATCCGTGGTGCCAAACTCAAGGCAAACATGAAGGAACTCGATGGCGAATTGACAGAGCTGCGCTTCCCCGGCAATGCCAACGCACAGGCTCCCAATATGCCCCCGATACTCGTGGGCGGACAGGCAATGGAAGGACTGCCCGAAGGATTCAAGGAGGGACCGTTTGCCTTCCGTCGCGGAGACTGGTATTACCTGACCTTCCCCTGGGTGCGCGGTGATACAAGCAACGGGCAAAACCCCACCGAGACGCTCGCTTACTCGATGTCGCGTTCTCCATTGGGACCCTGGGACTTCAAGGGCATCATCATGGCCGAGCACGACAATACCTGCTGGACCAATCATCACAGCATCGTCGAATACAAGGGACAATGGTACATCTTCTACCACCGCAATGACTATTCGCCGAGCGACGACAAGCGTCGTTCGGCACGCGTCGAGAAGATAGCCTTCAACGACGATGGCACCATACAGGAGGTGTTCCAGACCAAGCGAGGCGTGGGCATCAGCCAAGCCACCAGCGTGCTGCAACCCGACCGCTACAGCGCAGCCTCCGACGACGTGAGCGTGGCTTACGTCGATACGCTTGACCGTTTCCAGGGCTGGCAGGTAAGCCTGCCGAAGCCGGGCAGTTGGCTGTGCTACGGTGACGTGGATTTCTCAGGTGTGACGAAAGGAAATGTCATGGTACGCGTGAAGGCATGCGCAGATGCCGAGTTCTGCCTGCGCGAAGGTTCGACGAACACAGGCACCGTCATAGCACGCTTCAAGGTGAAAGGCGGGAAAGATGCTTCGAAGGGAGAATGGATGACACTGACCGCTCCACTCGAATATACGCCCAAGGGGGTGACTGACCTGGTCATCACCTGTGAACTTGGAGCTGTAGATATCGACTGGGTGCAGTTTTAGTTCTTGCTGAAATAGAGTGTATCGGATGAGAGAACGGTTCCGTTGGTGATGAGCACGTAAGGCCCGACGAGGGTCTGACGAGGTGTGAATCGGCCGACGGAAGCGGTGGAACTGTTGCGTCGGATGGTATAGGTGGTGTCGGCCATGAGCGTGAGCGTATCGACCTGTTCCTCCCAGACGGACTGAACGGAGTCGTAGCGTGCAGCGACAGCCAGGGAGTCGAGGATGTTGTTGCCCCATGCCGATGCTGCAATCATGTCGGGCTTCTGGAGCACGACAGGAGCCTTGGCATCGAGGAAGGAACCCTGTAAGGCAGTGCCTCGCCAGGTGCCTCCGAAGATGAGGATACTGTCGGTGGAACAGATGGCGCTGTGGCCTGCGTTGATGTTCCAGGTGCCATCGGTAGCCCTCAGAACGCCCTCGGTGAGGTAGATGCCGTCGCCTTGGGCGCTGTTGATGTTGACCTTGACGCCATACTGGCATTGCAGCGTGGCGGCAGTGATGCATGTGGACTGGCTTTCGATGGTGAGTGTGCCCACACCGCTGAGCGAGAGATTGCCGCCCACTTGGATGGGACCATAGAGATGGTTGACAGCATTGCGCGAGAGGACGATGTGACAATCGTCATTGCCCGGGCTTCGGAAGACGGGTCCATCCTGGCAGCGCAGCGACAGGCCTTCGAGGTAGAGGGCATAGGACGCACGGCTCTCGATGGTAAGGCTGCCATCGGTTGTGCCCAACGTGTCGGTGCTGGCCGGATAACCATAGACGAAATAGGCGACGTTCTGCGCTTCGCTTCGGATGCTGACGTGATCTCCACTGATGGTGGCGGTCACGTCGCCTGCTGCTGGCCCCCAGACGCGCGCCTCGGGCGCAGCATATTCGATATAGACCAGGTTGTTATAGACACGCACCACCGAATTGGCGGGCGTGAATGATGTGCCCAACGAATCAGTGTCCCACTCGCTGCATGAGGCGAGAAGGACGAGGAGGAGGAGAAGACCCCCTCTAATCCCCCTGCTTAGGGGGAGGATGTGGGAAAGAAGTGGGCGCATAGTTTTGAGCAGCGTTATCAACGCTGCATACGGGACAAAAAGGGGGGTTACTTTTTGATGGCGCAGGTGCGGCACTGGGTGAGTTCGCCACGGAAGCGCTTTTCGACGAGGTGCTTGAGGCGATCCTTGAGGGGGTCGATGCGGATGCCGTCGATGACGTCGCCCATGAAGGCGAACATCAGGAGCAGGCGTGCTTCGGCCTCGGGAATGCCACGGGTGCGCATATAGAAGAGGGCGACGGGGTCGAGCTGGCCGGTGGTGGCACCGTGCGAGCACTTGACGTCGTCGGCATAGATCTCGAGTTCGGGACGTGCCACCATATGGCATTGTGGCGTGAGGATGAGGTTGCGGTCGGTCTGATGGGCGTCGGTCTTGTCGGCACCTTCCTGCACGAGGATGCGTCCCACAAACGAGCCACGGGCCTCTTCGTCGAGCACGTATTTGAAGAGTTCGTCGCTATGGCACTTGGGCGCACGGTGACGGATGTAGGTGATGTTATCGACCTGCTGGTCGCGGTCGGCAATGCAGAGACCGTAGAGGTGGGTGTCGGCATCGTGACCCAGAAGGTCGATGAAGACGCGGTTGCGTGTCTGTCCGGCAGTAAGGGCATACTGACCCACGGCCGCGCTGCTGCCTTCGTGCTGCTCGACATAGACCGAACTGAGACGACGGCAGTCGGAATGGTGCTCCTCGAGCTCGTAGAAGTCGAGGCTGGAATAGGGCGCACAGAAGATCTCGGTGACCTGCAGGCTGAGCAGCTTGCAGTCGCGGAGCTGCGAAGCGTGGTCGCAGATGAGGACGCTGGCTTTTGCCCCTTCGCCCATGATGATGAGGATGCGCTGGCATGCCATGAAGTCCTCGACGGCACGGAGGAGGGAGATGAGCTGGATGGGACGTTCGACGACGACACCATCGGGCACATAGAGCACGAAACCGTCCTGGCAGAGCAGGGTATTGAGCGCAGCTTCGCCCAAAGGACGATGGGCCGTGACGTTGGTGCCCTGGGTGCGAACATCGTAGGGCGCCTCGTCGTGCATGGCAAGACGGTTGTAGTAACGTGCAGCGATGTCGGGATAACGGAGGGCAAACTCGCGGAGCGAGCCCGAGAAGACGCCATCGTCGCCCTCACGGCTGTGGGATACGAGCTGCTCGTTGACCAGATAATGCACGCTGGTGGACAGTTCGGGAACGGCACAGGTGAAGAGGTCGCTGCGGTCGGTGGGTACAGCGTAGCGCGAGAGGTTGAGGCTGTAGTCGGCAGCAAGCAGCGCCTCGGGATCGACGTGCGTGTAGTCCTTGGGACGACTCAGGCCGACACGCTGCAACACCTCAGCCGCGGCTTCGCGCTGGGCATTGAGGACGGGTGCAGCATGCTCGTCGATGAGCGCACGCTGGGCGTTGAACAGGTCGATATATTGCTGATAGGAGGACATCTTTTCAAAATTTATCCTTCAAATTCCTGCTTGACCCAGTCGAAGCCTTCGGCAAAGATGCGGTCGCCGAGTTCGGGACCACCGCTCTTGACGATGCGTCCGCGATAGACGATGTGGACGAACTGAGGCTGGACGTACTCGAGGAGTTTCTGGTAGTGGGTGATGACGATGCTGGAACGCTCGGCGCTCTTGAGACGGTTGACGCCTTCGCTGACGATGCGGAGTGCATCGACGTCGAGGCCCGAGTCGGTCTCGTCGAGGATGGAGAGGGTGGGTTCGAGCATGGCCATCTGGAAGATCTCGTTACGCTTCTTCTCGCCGCCCGAGAAGCCCTCGTTGACCGAACGGTTGGCAAGCTTGTTGTCGAGTTGTACGACAGCACGCTTTTCGCGCATCAGGCGCAGGAACTCGGTGGCGGTGAGGGCGGGCAGACCGCGGTATTCGCGCTGAGCGTTGACGGCGGTACGCATGAAGTTGACCATCGACACGCCGGGAATCTCGACGGGATACTGGAAGGAGAGGAAGATGCCCTCCCAGGCGCGTTCCTCGGGTTTCATTTCGAGGAGGTTGCGGCCCTTGTAGAGGATCTCGCCTTGTGTGACTTCGTATTGCGGGTTGCCTGTGAGGATGGCCGAGAGGGTGGATTTGCCGGCACCATTGGGGCCCATGACGGCATGGACTTCACCGGGGTTGATGGTGAGGTCGATGCCGCGCAGGATCTCCTTGCCGGCGGCACTGGCGTGCAGGTTGTGGATTTCGAGTAGGGACATGAATTATATTATTTGGCAGCCATAGATGGCTGCGACAAAGACAAATGGGGGCGGGGAGGGCTAAGACGAGGACGAATGCAGCCAAGCATGGCTGCGACAAAGACAAATGGGACGGGAGCGGTTGCGACGAGGGCGAATGGGGCCGAGCGGGGGGGTGCGAGAGCAAGGCTCGGTTGCGATGGCATCGCAACAGACGAAACGGAGGGTTAGCCGACGCTGTTTTCGATGGAGAGGCTGAGGAGCTTCTGGGCCTCGACTGCGAACTCCATGGGGAGCTTCTGGACCACTTCCTTGGCATAGCCGCCCACGATGAGGGAGACGGCGTCCTCCTCCTTGATGCCGCGTTGCTGGCAGTAGAAGAGCTGGTCCTCGTTGATCTTGGAGGTGGTGGCTTCGTGCTCGATGATGGCAGTGGGGTTCTGGATGTCCATGATGGGGAAGGTGTGGGCACCGCAGGTCTTGCTGAGCAGGAGCGAGTCGCACTGCGTGTAGTTGCGTACACCCTCAGCGCCCGGGAGCACCTTGACCATGCCACGGTAGGAGTTCTGGGAGTGGCCTGCCGAGATACCTTTGGAGATGATACGCGAGCGCGTGTTGCGTCCGATGTGGATCATCTTGGTGCCGGTGTCGGCTTCCTGGTAGTTGTTGGTGACAGCCACCGAATAGAATTCTCCCTGACTGTTGTCGCCCTTGAGCACACAGGAGGGATACTTCCAGGTGATGGCTGAACCTGTCTCGACCTGTGTCCACGAGACCTTCGAGAAGTCGCCAGCGCAGAGGGCGCGCTTGGTGACGAGGTTATAGACACCGCCTTTGCCGAACTTATCGCCCGGATACCAGTTCTGGACCGTGGAGTACTTGACCTCGGCACGTTCGTGGACGTAGATCTCGACGACAGCAGCGTGAAGCTGGTTCTCGTCGCGCATAGGTGCGGTGCATCCTTCGAGATAGGAGACGTAAGCCTCCTCGTCGGCGATGATGAGGGTGCGTTCGAACTGACCCGTTCCGCTGGAATTGATGCGGAAGTAGGAAGCCAGTTCCATAGGGCAGCGCACTCCCTTGGGGATATACACAAACGAGCCATCGGAGAAGACGGCTGAGTTGAGGGCGGAGTAATAGTTGTCGCGCACGGGAACGACCTTGCCGAGATACTTTCGGACGAGGTCGGGATACTCGCGCACGGCTTCGCCAAACGAGCAGAAGATGATGCCGAGTTCGGCAAGTTTGTCGCGATAGGTGGTCTTCTGCGAGGCAGAATCGACGATGGCATCGACGGCCATTGTCGAGGATGTCTCGACGGCCGAGAGTTCGGTGCCGGTGGTCTTGCCGAGCAGCATGTCGCGCTCGTGGAGGGGGATGCCGAGTTTGTCGAACGTCTTGAGAATCTCAGGATCGACATCGCCGGCAGCCGCCTTCTTGCGAGGGGCTGCATAGAACGAGATGTTGTCGTAATCGATAGGATCGACCTTGACGTGTCCCCATTGGGGCACGGGCTGCTGCCGCCAGTAGCGATAGGCTTCGAGGCGGAACTGGAGCATCCAGTCGGGTTCCTGCTTTTTGGCCGAAATCAGTCGGACAACATCTTCGTTGAGGCCCTTGGGGATGATATCGGTTTCGACGTCGGTCGTAAAGCCGTACTTGTATTCGCTGGAGGTCAGGTCCTTGAGTACGTCTTCCGACGATTGTCCATTATTCATATTCTATTATTTGTTGAGCAACTCGAGGGTAGGTTTCAGGATATGCTCCGAAGCCCAGGGCGTGATGACATCGATGAGTTGGTGGATGCGGGGCACGAGACTGCTGGTCTCGAGGTACTGCTTCAACTTCTCGATTTCGACGTGAGCGGTAATCACCTCCAGGAGGGAGATGATGAGCGCCACGATGATGCAGAACTTGAGGGCACCAATCAAGCCACCTGCCAGTCGGTTGATCCAACCGAGCGAGATAGAGTCCATAAACTGGTCGAGCAATACGGCCAGCCTGTTGAGCAGGAACATGGAGAAAAAGAACACGATAACCCAAACAACGATGGATGCAATGGTCTCGCTCTCGATGAAGTTGTTGGCGAAGGGCTTGGTGAAAGGTGACGCAAGATTGGCGGCAATGGCAGCCAACACGATGCCCGCAATACCGATGGCTTCGCGGAAGAAGCCACGGTAGAGGCCGATGCAGGCGCCAATGCCAACAATGATGAGGATGATGCGGTCGAGGTCGTTAAGAACCATGGGATTGAGGGGTTAAGAGGGGTCGCGATGGCATCGCGACAAACTGAACGGGGGATGAACGAAGCGAGCTTAGAGCTTGGCCTTGATTTCGATCTCGGTGTAGGTCTCGATGAGGTCGCCTTCCTGAATGTCGTCGTAACCGTTGATGGAAAGACCGCATTCGAAGTTGGTGCCCACCTCCTTGACGTCGTCCTTGAAGCGCTTGAGGCCTGCAAGTTCGCCCGTGAAGATGACGATACCGTCGCGGATGACGCGAGCCTTGTCGGTGCGATGGATCTTGCCGTCGCGAACGATACAGCCAGCCACGGCGCCGACCTTCGAGATCTTGAAGACGGACTTGACTTCGGCATTGCCGCAAATCTCCTCCTTGACGATAGGCTTGAGCATGCCTTCCATAGCCTCCTTGACCTCCTCGATGGCATCGTAGATGATGGAGTAGGTGCGGATATCGACGCCGTCCTGGTCGGACAGACGCTTGGCAGCGAGAGAAGGACGTACCTGGAAGCCGATGATGATGGCCTTGGAAGCGGCAGCGAGTACCACATCGCTCTCGGAGATCTGACCCACGGCCTTGTGGATGACATTGACCTGAATCTGCTCGGTAGAGAGCTTGATGAGGGAGTCGGTGAGTGCTTCGACCGAACCATCGACGTCGCCCTTGACGATGAGGTTGAGCTCCTGGAAGTTGCCCACAGCGATACGACGACCGATTTCGTCGAGGGTGAGGCGAGTCTGGGTACGAAGCGCCTGCTCACGCTGCAGACGGTCGCGCTTGGCAGCAATGTCGCGTGCCTCCTGTTCGGAGTCGAGCACACGGAACTGGTCGCCTGCCGAAGGAGCACCGCTCAAGCCGAGCACCTGTACGGGAGTGGCGGGACCAGCCTCCTGCACCTTGGCACCACGTTCGTTGAAGAGCGCCTTGACACGTCCATAATGCTTGCCAGCGATGACGACGTCGCCCACATGGAGCGTACCGTTCTGGACGAGCACAGAGGCAACATAACCGCGACCCTTGTCGAGTGTGGCTTCGATGATGGAGCCGCTGGCCTGCTTGTTGGGATTGGCCTTGAGGTCGAGCAGTTCGGCTTCGAGGAGCACCTTCTCGAGCAGTTCATCGACATTGAGACCGTCGCGTGCCGAGATGTCCTCGCTCTGGTACTTGCCACCCCATTCCTCGACGAGGTAGTTCATACCGGCAAGCTGCTCCTTCACCTTGTTGGGGTTGGCAGTGGGCTTGTCGATCTTGTTGATGGCGAATACCATAGGTACACCTGCTGCGGCAGCGTGGTTGATGGCCTCCTTGGTCTGAGGCATCACGCCGTCGTCGGCAGCGATGATGATGATGGCAATGTCGGTCATCTTGGCACCACGGGCACGCATAGCGGTGAACGCCTCGTGACCAGGGGTGTCGAGGAAGGTGACGTGACGACCATCCTTGAGCTTGACGTTGTAGGCACCGATGTGCTGGGTGATGCCACCAGCCTCACCTGCGATGACGTTGGTCTTGCGGATGTAGTCGAGAAGCTTGGTCTTACCGTGATCGACGTGACCCATGACAGTGATGATGGGTGGACGAGAAACAAGGTCCTCCTCACGGTCGGCCTCCTGCTCGAGTTCGGCTTCAACCTCCTCGCTGACGTACTGAGTCTCGAAACCGAACTCTTCGGCCACGAGGTTGATGGTCTCGGCTTCGAGGCGCTGGTTGATGCTGACCATCAGGCCGAGTTGCATACAGGTCATGATGACATTGGTGACAGGCACATTCATCATGGTGGCGAGGTCGTTGACGGTCACGTACTCGGTGAGTTTGAGCACCTTCGACTCGGCAGCCTCCTCGGCCTGAGCCTCGGCAGCGGCGGCAGCAGCAGCGTTACGCTTGTCCTTGCGGTACTTGACAGCCTTCTTGTCGGGCTTGTTGGTCAGACGAGCGAGGGTGTCCTTAACTTGCCTCTGTACATCCTCTTCGGTGATCTCCTGCTTGTAGGCATTGTTGCCCTTCTTCTTGTCCTTGCCCTGGTGACGACCACGACCGTCGGTGTTCTGCTGATCCTTGCGGTCGCGACGCTCCTGGCCCTTGGCATCGCGTGCCTTGCCCTGCTTGATTACCTCGTTGATATCGACCTTCTGGGCACCACGCTGACGACGGCTGCCATGTCCCTCCTCGCTGGAAGAGGTGCGGGTCTGGCCGTTGCTTCCCTGTGCCTTCTGCTCGCGCTCCTTCTTGCGTTCCTCCTTGGTCTTCTTCTTGGGACGGGTGGACTGGTTGAGGGAGTCGAGGTCGATGGTACCGAGCACATTGATTTGAGGCTGTTCGGGCTGGTTGAGGCGGAACACTTCGCCGTTGCGAGCCTCGGCAGGCAGTGGTTCGTCATTGATGCGATCCTTGCTGCGCTCGCCCCAGATGGACTGGTTTGGCTTCTTTTCGGCAGGAGCATTGGGCTTCTTGCCCTCCTTGGCCTTTGGCTCGGCTTTCTTCTCAGCGGGCTTGCTGGCCTCTTCTTTTGCCTCGGCAGCCTTGGGTGTGACAACGTCGGCCTTCTTCTCTTCGACATTCTTTTCTTCGGTCTCGGCTGCTGGAACTTCCTTTTGAGGTTCTTCTGTCTTGGGAGCCTCGACAGGCTTCTTCACCTCGACCTTTTCCTCGGCAGGCTTTGGCTCTGCCTTCTTTTCGGCAGGCTTCTTCTGCTCGTCGAGATCGATATGACCTACGATCTTCATGGCTGCCTGCATCATCTGCTCTTCGGTAGGCGTCTTGGCTACGGAAGAGGGCGTTGTGGCAGGTTCGGCCTTGGGAGCAGGCTTCTGACGTGTCTGGGGTATGCCCTGATTGACGGCATTGATCTGGCGGGTTTCCTCCTTGATCTTGTCGCGTGTCTGCAAGCGTTCGAGGCGTTCGCGCTCGGAAGCCTGCTTGACAGATTTGTCCTTGTTGAATTCCTTGCTTAATAATTCATATAGGTGGTCAGGGACCTGGGACATCGGCTTCCACTCCATGGTGGGGTCACCACCCTTCTTTTCGAGAAACTCGACGAGGGTCTGGATGCCGACGTTGAAATCTTTTGCAATCTTACTTAATCTCATTCAGTCAAAGGTTTTAATGGTTAACTATTCTGACTCAGTGTTGTTGGTTCCTTCTTCGTTATTTTCGGAATCGTCGGTAGTTTCATCGACATCAGATTCGTCGATATCGTCCTCTTCTTCGGGTTCGAACTCCTTGGAGAGGATGGCACGTACGTCCTCGACGGTTTCGTCCTCGAGGTCAGCCTTGTCGGCAACAAGTTGCGGGTCAGCATCGAGCACAGCCTTGGCGGTTGCCAAGCCGATACCCTTGAGGGCCTGGATAATCCATGGCTCGATAACATCAGAGAAGTCATCGAGGAAGATGTCGCTGCTGTCGCCTTCGCGATAAACGTCGATCTGATAACCTGTGAGCAGGCAGGCAAGCTTGATGTTGGCACCATTCTTGCCGATGGCGAGAGACACCTCTTCGGGACGCATGAATACTTCGGCGGTCTTGTCCTCTTCGTTGACATGGATCTGGGAGATGGATGCAGGGGAGAGGGCGCGCTGAATAAACAGGCTGGGGTTGGTGGTGTAGGGGATAACGTCAAGGTTCTCGCCACGCAGTTCACGTACGATGCCGTGGATACGTCCACCCTTGACACCAACGCAAGCGCCTACTGGATCGATGCGATCGTCGTTGGTCTCGACAGCAATCTTTGCACGTTCGCCTGGGAGACGAACAATCTTGACGATGCGGATGGTGCCGTCGGCTACTTCGGGAATCTCCTGCTCCATGAGGTGCTGGAGGAAGATAGGAGCGGTGCGTGAGAGGATGATCTTGGGGTTGTTGTTGGTGTTGTCGACGCGAAGCACGACGGCGCGCACCTGGTCGTTCTTGCGGAAGTTGTCGCCAGGGATTTGCTCGCTGCGAGGCAGAGAGAGTTCGTTGCCGTCCTCGTCGACCATAAGCATCTCGCGTTTCCAAATCTGATAAACCTCGGCGGTAGTGATACGGCCAATGAGGTCCTTGTACTTGTTGTAGAGCAGGTCCTTCTGCAGTTCGAGGATCTTGGCGGCCAAGGTCTGGCGCAGGTTGAGGATAGCGCGACGACCGAACTTCTCGAAATGCACTTCTTCGGTGAAGTCCTCACCGATTTCGATGTCGTCCACAGTCTGACGAGCTTCGCTGAGAGATACCTGAAGATTGGGGTCGGTGAGTTCGTCGTCGGCCACTACTTCGCGGTTCTTGTAGATTTCGAAGTCACCCTTGTCGGGGTTGATGATGATGTCGAAGTTCTCGTCGGTGCCGAACATCTTGGCCAATACCGAACGGAATGACTCTTCGAGTACGCTGATCATTGTGGAGCGGTCAATGTTCTTAAGCTCCTTGAATTCCTGGAAGGTATCTACCATTGAGATTACTTCCTCTTTTTGTCTTGCCATTGCTTGATTTTATGATATTAATATTATTATTTCCTGATTAATTAAAAGTTGTAGTAGATGCGGTTGACATCCTTGTGGGAGAGGTGCTCATGGTGCTCGACCTCCTGCTTCTTCTTGCTGCGCTTGCCTGTGGCGGGGTCGATGACATGCTCGAGGGTCGTCCAGGTGAGGTCGAAACCTTCGTCGTCGGTGGCACCGAGTATGCCGCGAAGTTTGCGACCATCGCGCAGCATCACCTCCATGGTTTCGCCTTCGAACTTGGCATATTGGCGAAGTGTGCGAAGTGGAGCGGTGAGACCTGCCGAACCGACTTCGAGCTCGAAGTCCTCCTTGTCGCGGTCGAGATGTTCATTGATATACTGGTTGAGTGCTGTGCACTCGTCGAGGGTAATCACCTCGTCGTTGTCGAGGGTAATAACGATTTGGTTGTCGCGGCTTACTGTAACGTCGATGAGGTAACTCTCGCTTTCACTGGCCAAAAGGAACTGATCGACCAGATCGATGATTTCCTGTTTTTGAATCATGTGGATGTGTTGTTATAATAGAGAAGAGGGAACCGATTTTCGGTCCTCTCTTCTTCGTTTCGCGGTGCAAAGATACCTATTATATTTTAAACACGCAAGAAAAAAGTGAAAAAAATTTAATTTTTTACTGATTTTGTGGGGATTCCGTTATTGGAGATTGCAAAATAGGGGCAGCCAAAGATGTCTGCGACAAGGACACGAAGGACGGCCAAGCATAGCTACTGCTGAAACAAGAGGACGGAGAGAGTGGGAGATGGGACGAAGATGGGGCGGCTGGGGCGAATTACTCACTTTTGGGTATTGCCGAGGTCGTAAAAAGCGGCTATCTTTGCACCCGCAAAAATGAAAATATCAGCAATTATGAGTAAATGGATGGTTAAACTGCTTGCCATAACATTGGCTCTGGCAGGCAGTGAACAGAGTTATGCACAGGATCAGCGGACGCTCGATTCTCTGCAGGCTCGCATTGCTGCGCTTGAGAAGCGCACCGAACGCGTTGAGAACTATCATCGCCGTTTCACTGTGGGCGGCTATGGCGAGGCTGTGATGAGCCGAATGTTCTACAGCGACAATTACAAGCGTTACACCAATGCCGACCTCTACAAGGACGATGATGGTTTCGGGCAGTTCGACCTGCCTCACGTAGTGATCTATATGGGTTACGATTTCGGACATGGTTGGACCATGGGCACAGAAATCGAATTCGAGCATGGTGGAGCCGAGACGGCCGTAGAGATTGAGGAAGAAGAGACCGGTGAATATGAGACTGAGACCGAACGTGGAGGCGAGGTGGCCTTGGAACAGTTCTGGTTGCAAAAGAGTTGGGGCAAAGGCTTGAACCTAAGGATGGGACACATCATCGTTCCTGTCGGTGGCACCAACCAGCATCACATGCCCAATGAGTTCTTCACCGTCTCTCGTCCTGAGGGAGAGAACACAATCCTGCCTTGCACATGGCATCAGACAGGCATCAGCCTTTGGGGACGCGTAGAGGATTGGCGCTATGAGTTGCAGTTCCTGCCAGGCCTTGAGGCAGACCTCTTCGGCGCAAAAAACTGGGTGCATGGAGGCAGTGCCAGCCCCTACGAATTTGACATCGCCAATGGTTATGCAAGTGTTTTGCGTGTAGATAATTATAGTGTTCCAGGGTTGCGTATCGGCGTGAGCGGCTATTATGGAAAGTGCGGCATCAATTCGCTGAAGGACTACAAGTATAGTGATGCGGGCGCAGACGGCAACCTGCTTATCGGAGCGGTGGATTTCCACTACGACGGCTATCATTGGGTAATACGTGGCAACTTCGACTATGGACACCTTTCTGATTCAGAGGCCATCACACGACTGAACAAGACGCTTGGCAGCAATTCGGTATCGCCCCAGACCTCGGTAGCAAGCGATGCTATCGCAGCAGGTATAGAAGCCGGATATGATGTGTTGTCGCAGTCCAGAAAGGCACGTGAGTCGGGTCAGAAGCTCTACGTCTTCGGACGCTATGACTACTACGATTCGATGCTGAAGACCGAAGGCAGTGTAGTGGACAATCCCTGCTGGGGCCGACAGAAGTTCACCGTGGGTTTGAACTATCATCCTATTGACGAGATTATCATCAAGGGCGAGTATTCTTATCGCCTTTTCAAGAGCCAGTTCAATGACGAGCCTACGCTCAGCCTGGGTATCTGTTATAGTGGGTTCTTCCGTTGATAAAATAGACTATTCACAAATTAAATAATAACTAAAACAAAATTATGAAGAAAATCTTTAAGTATGCATTGATGGCTCTCGCTGCCATCTGCGTGAGTGGAAGTATGGTAAGTTGTGATGACGATGATGACAACGGCTCGGCCAATGAAGTTGATAAGACACAGCAGGCCATCATTTCGAACTATGTGAACGAAATCGTAATCCCTACCTATAAGAGTCTGGCCGACCACGCCATTGCACTGGCCGAAGACTGCAAGGACCTTTCGACACAGGCTAAGGTGGATAAGGCTTGTGCCGATTGGGTAGAGGCACGCAAGTACTGGGAGCGTTCGGAAGCATTCCTCTTTGGTGCGGCTGCCGACTACAACATCGACCCGCATATCGATTCTTGGCCCCTCGACCTTACCCAACTTGCCGAAGTACTTGCTGCGGGCAACATCGAATCGCGCATCGACGCAGGTACTGCAGGTTATGGACTGCTGGGCTTCCATGCCGTCGAGTACGTCCTCTTCCTGGAGGGTTCGAAAGGTGATGCTTCGAAGCGTAACCAGCCTGTGGAAAATATTACCGAAGCCATGGCATCGTTTGCCGAGGCAGTAGCCAGCGACATGCGTGACCAGTGCGTTCTGCTCGAAGCCGCTTGGGCAGGCACCGATCGTATTACAGCAGCCAAGCGTGCTATTTTGGACGATGCCGAACTCGCTCCTTCATTCAACTATGGTGAACTGCTGACCAATGCAGGCCTTTCGGGCAACACCAAATACAAGACACAGGCTGCTGCCTTTGAGGAGATTATCATTGGTGCATCGGATATTGCCAACGAGGTGGGCAACACCAAGATTTCGGACCCTATGGATTCGCACCAGTGGAGTGACGTGGAGTCGCCACATTCGTGGAACTCGGTGACAGACTTTGTCGATAATATCGTATCGGTGCGCAATGCATATCTTGGAACCCTCGATGGTTCGCGTTCGAAGGTTTCGGTTTCTACACATGTGGCTTCGAAGAACAATGGCATCGATGCCAACGTACAGGCCAAGATCAGTGCCGCAATTGCAGCATTGGAGGCTCTGCCACGTCCATTCCGCAACTACATCTATGTGGATACTGATGCTGCCTCGAAGGCAAAGATTAAGGCTGCTGTCGATGCCTGCAATGACCTGGTGGATGCACTTGATGCCGCACAAGAGGCTGTAAATGACTAATCGTATTAAATCTTAACCTATTATGAGAAAATTTATCCTGGGATTGGGTGTCGCACTCTTTGCTGTATCGTTTACAGCATGTAGTGATGACGACGACAACAACGACAATAATGGCGGTAGCATCGTCGATGACGAGTCGGTGAAAGAGCAATACTATTCGGGCGGAAAACTTGGTACAGCATTTATCAGCACGTCGAAGGCTTACGAGCAGCCAACCCCTGCCGTGGAGAACAGCGGTATGTTCCTTGCTTTCAACCGTGGTGAGAAGATGTTCGAAGAGATGTTTACTGCCAACAACAATGGTGGTGAACGTGAGGGTCTCGGTCCCCTCTATGTGCGTTCGTCGTGCATCCATTGTCATCCAGGTTATGG
>JAEEGJ010010259.1_pt1 | contig 24523 bp, 21 predicted proteins | sample 8958761 | NCBI WGS metagenome assembly JAEEGJ01 (sample SAMN16246546, study PRJNA631951) | gut metagenome | biome: gut microbiome; feature: rumen; material: RS-attached | host: Bos | place: Iran: Karaj | collected 2018-10 | reverse complement strand
CACGCTCAATCTCACGCTCAGGGTGACCAGGCGTCACTGAACCCCACTGACGCAGGTTCTGCAAATCCTCCAACGTGTACTTGCCGATGAGGCAGAGCTGGCTGTAGAGCATCGGAGCCATGTGACCTGGATCGAGGAAGAAACGGTCGCGACCCTCCCAAGCGGGATTCTCGGGGTCATACACTAAGAACTCACTGTACAGGGTGTTGATGAAGTCTGCACCACCCATAGCACCGCCGGGATGTCCCGACTTTGCCTTTTCAACCATCGAAGCAGCAAGGATACGGATATTATCCGCTGCCATGTTCATAACTTTGTTGTCGTTCATAATGAATATTAATTAATCAATAGAAAATTTGCGTGCAAAGATACAAAAAAAAATCGAAACAAGAATGCGTTTTACCAAAAAATAACTATCTTTGCACACAAAACCCATAAACAGTATTAAAAATGAGAAAGAAACTATTCTTAATGTTACTGCTGACCAGCTCAGTGGCGATGGCGCAGAAGATTTTTCTTGGCTCGCCCAACAACCGAGTCGAGGTGGAAATTGAAATGAAGGGTGGGGTACCGACCTACGCCGTCTATTACGACGGTTTTCAGGTAATGGAGTCCTCACAACTGGGCTTTGAGGCCGATTTTGCCGACTTTACCAAGGGCTTGTCTTTCAAGGAGAAGATAGAAGTGGACACGCTGTACATGATACCTTCGAAGATTTCCGATATCGTGTTTAAGGAGAAAACAAAGAGGATTACCCTATGTACCTATTTTTACAAGATACCGTTCAAGAATGCCAAAGGACAGGAAATGACGGTTGAATTCCGTGTCTGGAACAACAATGTGGCCTTCCGTTACGAGATACCTCGTCCAGGCGAGAATCCCAAGTGTGGCGTCATCCGTCGCGAGGTCTCATCGTTCAATTTCCCCGAGCAGACCTGCACGTTCCTCTGTCCGCAGATCGGTCCGATGACGGGGTGGGAGCGTACCAAACCCAGCTACGAGGAGGATTATGAGGCTGATGCCCCGATGGCGAAAAAATCGCGCTTCTCTCAGGGCTATACCTTCCCATGTTTGTTCCGCGTGCCGGTGAATGATGTCGACAATGCTTGGGTGCTGATTTCTGAGACGGGTGTCGACGGCAGTTATGTGGGTTCTCATCTGAGTGACTACGCTCCTGAGACCGGTTATACCATCGCTTTCCCGCAGGCTGGTGAGAACAATGGCAACGGCTCGCCCTATGCCGGTATCCCTCTGCCTTACACCACACCTTGGCGCACCATCACCGTTGGCGCCTCGCTGAAACCCATCGTCGAGAATCGTGTCAACAGGGTCTTGTTGGAAAATAAGTATCAGCCCGAACAGCCCTATCCCGCTAAGCCTGGTCGTTATACATGGTCGTGGCTCGTGTGGCAGGATGAGAGCATCAACTACGACGATCAGGTGCAGTTCATCGACCTCGCCTCAAAGATGGGCTTTGAATACTGTCTCGTTGACAACTGGTGGGATCAGCGCATCGGGCGCGACAAGATCGAGGAACTCTCGAAATATGCACAGTCGAAGGGCGTGAGCCTGATGCTCTGGTACAACTCCAACGGTTATGAGAACGATGCCCCGCAGACACCGCGCGACTGCATGTCGACGGCCATTGCACGCGATAAAGAGATGGCTTGGTTGCAGAAGATCGGCGTGAAGGGTATCAAGGTCGACTTCTTCGGTGGCGACAAGCAGTGTACCATGCAGCTTTACGAGGATATCCTCTACGATGCCCACCGCTATGGTCTCGGTGTCATTTTCCACGGCTGCACGATGCCGCGCGGATGGGAAGAGATGTATCCCAACTATGTGGCTTCCGAGGCTGTGCTCGCCTCTGAGAATGTCTTCTTCTCTGAGAGTCACGCCAAGAGCGAGGCTTTCGAACTCTGTATGCATCCCTTTATCCGCAATGCGATGGGTCCGATGGATTGGGGTGGCACCATTATGAATAAGTATCTCTCGCGCGATAACAAGAGCCGTCATCCGCGTTACACCACCGATATCTTTGAGATGGCAGCGGCTATTACGATCAACACGCGCATCCAGTGTATCGCCATGCAGCCCAACAATCTCGACGAGCTCCCGCAGTTCGAACTCGATTTCCTGAAGCAGGTGCCGACGGTTTGGGAAGATACGCGTTTCCTCGCTGGTTATCCTGGCAAATATGTGGTATTGGCTCGCCAGCATGATGGCGATTGGTATGTGGCTGGTCTGAATGCCGAGCCGCAGCCAAAGACCTTGACCGTCACGATGAAGGAGTGGGCAGGCAAGACGGTGGATTACTACGTCGATGACCCCAAGAAAGGCTCGCAGCTCCGTCAGTTGAAGTTCGACAAGAATGGTCAGGCGAAAGTATCCATCCAACCGATGGGAGGTATCATCCTGAAATAAAAAAATCCCGCCAGACGGCGGGATTTATTATTTATTTGATGTTCAGCACGATAATCGATTTCGCAGGCACTTTCACCGTCACCACACCTTTGGCAATCTTCGCGTCCTTATAGTCAGCGGGAGCCACCACGTTGGGATGTTGGAAATCATTATAGTCAGCCACATTCTTCGAAGTGAGGATACGACCGCTGACACTCTTGGCATTGAAGCCGTCGATGGCAAAGTCGATGGTCTGATCCTTGTCGAGACTCACGTTGGTCACAGCCAGTACGATGCTGCCATCAGTGGTCTTTGCAGCCGAGGCAGAGAGCATCGGACACGGACGATAGCCGGCATCCTTCGCGTCGGCCTTCTCCTTGAAGTAGGCCTTGCTCACAGCCATCACCTCACTTGTCAAATCAACGGGCAGATAGGTAGCCTCCTGGAACGGGGTGTACATCTCAAACACGTGATAGGTCGGCGTCAGAACCATATGACCCGTACCCTCCTGATCGGTCAGAATCATCGATTGCAGCACATTCACGATCTGTGCGATGTTGGCCATCTTCACACGGTCAGTATACTTGTGGAACACGTTCAGGCTCAGCGAAGCCACGAAGGCGTCGCGGAGGGCGTTCTGCTGATACAGGTGTCCGGCGATGGTGCCAGGCTCCTCGTCCCACCAGGTGCCCCATTCATCCACCAACAGACCTACCTTGCCCTTCGGGTCTTTCTCGTCCATGATGGCCTTGTGCTTCTTGATCACTTCCTCAATTTCCAGACACTTGCCGAGAGCCCAGTAATACTGGTCGGTGTCGAACTTCGTGGCAGAGCCCTTTGAACCCGTCCAGCCCGAACAAGTATAATAATGTAGAGACACACCCTGCATCCTGTCGCCGATCTTGTCCATCAGCACCTCTGTCCAGTTGTAGTCATAGTCCGAGGCACCCGAGCCGATGCGGTAGAGCTTATTGCCAGTATAGTCGCGCAGGTAGGTGTTGAACTTGCGGAACTCGTCAGAATAATATTCCGGTGTCATGTTACCGCCGCAGCCCCAAGCCTCGTTGCCGATACCGAAATACTTCACGTGCCAAGCCTTGTCGCGACCGTTCTGACGGCGCAGACGGGCCATCGGGGTGTCACCGTCGCTGGTCATATATTCCACCCACTGTGCCATCTCCTTCACCGTGCCTGAGCCCACGTTACCGCTGATATACGGCTCGCAGCCCAGCATCTCGCAGAGGTTCAGGAACTCGTGTGTGCCGAACGAGTTGTCCTCGATGGTTCCGCCCCAGTTGTTGTTACGCAGCGATGGGCGCTTGTCCTTCGGTCCGATACCGTCCATCCAGTGGTAGTCGTCGGCAAAGCAGCCGCCCGGCCAGCGCAGCACAGGCACCTTCAAGGCTTTCAGCGCCTCGAACACGTCCTTGCGATAACCCTGGATGTTGGGAATCTTTGAGTTCTCGCCCACCCAGAGACCGCCGTAGATACAGCTGCCCAGATGCTCGGAGAACTGGCCGTAAATCTCTTTGTTGATCTTGGCTCCCGCCTTGTCGGCATGAACCGTTGCCTTCACGTTGTCAGCGGCCATTGCGCCGGTAGCGCAGGCCAGTGCGATGGTCGCACAGAAAAGTAGTTTCTTCATATCGTTATTTGGTTTAAAATCAATTTGGCTACAAAGATACGCATTTTTTCCGAGCCTCACAAATTAAAAAGATAATAATTCTCAAATTTTTCCGTTTCCATATAAAATAAGGTATATGAACATCATCAGGAATATCGCATTCGGGTTGTCGCTGTCGCTGATGCCCTTATGCTTGCAGGCCCAGACTTTCCAACTCTCACTGAACAAGCAGAGTGGAGTGTATCAAAAAGGTGAAAGGGCGGTAGTCACGTGTCGTATGGATTCACTCACGGCCGATTCACTCACCGTCCGCATCAGTTTTAACAATCAGGTTCAGCGCGAGGAACGCATCAGACCGCAGCGTGAGATGCTGACCCTCTTCGATGCCGCCATCGACAGCACTTGTGCCGTCAGTCTCGAGGTGAGTGGAAAGGGCGCACCAGAGGGCATCGGTTTTGTGGTGGCGCCCGAAGGATTCAAGGCCGGATATAAAGAACCCGCTGACCTGATGGACTATTGGAACAACCAGAAGGCACTGCTGCGTGCGCTGCCTATGCAGGTGAAGCAGACCGCGCTCGACGTGCCGCAACAGTATCAAGGAAAATACGTCTGCGAGGATATCGAAATCAACTGTCTCGGTCCGGCTCCCGTTCGGGCCTATATGGCTAAGCCTGCTGATGCCAAGAAGGGTTCGTTGCCTATCGTCATCTTGTGTCGTGCAGCGGGTGTGAGTGGTAACTGGTGCCGTTGTCAGGTGGGCGAGTGTGTGGGCAATGCCGCTCTTGGCAGTGGGGCTCTCAGCCTCGATCTCAATGCTCACGGCATGCTGAACGGACAGACCGACGACTATTACCGTATGCTTGAAGACGGGCAGCTGCGCAACTATTTCGACCACAATGCAGCCGACCGCGAGACTTATTATTTCCGTGGTATGTATCTGCGTCTGCTGCGGGCCATCGACTTTATGACGCAGCAACCTGAATGGGACGGCCGTCGCATCCTCGTCATTGGCGAGAGTCAGGGTGGTGGACAGGCTGTGGCGGCAGCTAGTCTTGATCCGCGTGTCTCGGCCGTCGTGCTCAATGTGCCTGCCATGCAGGATTTCGGTGGTACGCGTGTGGGCCGTCGTGGTGGTTGGCCGCATCCCATCGAGACGCATCAGGATATCCGTCCCGATATGCTCGATGCCACGCTCCCTTATTTCGATGGCGCCCTTCTCATCCGTCATTCCAAGGCGGAGATCTATTGTGAGATAGGCCTGATCGATACCACTTGTCCGCCTTCTGCCGTCTGGTCGTCGCTCAACGGCGCTCCTGGCAAGAAGACCGTCAACTGCGTGCCTTTCCGCACTCACGCCTGGCCTTCCGGCCGCTGGCGTGCTTATTGGGAAGAGCATTTCCTGCATCCGCGTGAGCAGTTTATTGCAGACTATCTGAAATAATTGGAAAATCCTATGAGCAACATTAAGAATATCGCATTCGATCTGGGTGGCGTGGTGCTCGCCCTGAGTTATGAACAGGCCGTCGCGCGGTTCGAGGAGATCGGACTCCGTAATGCCCGTCAGCATCTCGACGCCTTCGAGCAGAAGGGCATCTTCGGTGATTTGGAGGCGGGGCGTATCTCGGCAGAGACCTTCCGCACGGAACTGAGCCGGCTGATAGGTCGTGAGCTCTCGATGGACGAGTGTTATTATGCTTGGCACGGCTATGTCGACCATGTGCCGCCGCAGAATCTTGAAGCGCTCCTGAATTTGCGGAGTAGGGGATATAAGGTCTGTCTGCTGTCGAACACCAACCCCTTTATGATGCAGTGGGCTGGTCGTGATTTCGACGGTCAAGGCCATCCTATCGGCTATTTCTTCGATGCGATGTATCTCAGCTATCAGTGTGGTGTGATGAAGCCCCATCGTGAGATCTTCGAGATGATGCTCCGCGGCCAGCAGTCGCTCCCGCAAGAAACCCTCTTCGTCGACGATGGCGAGCGCAACGTTCAGGCTGCCGCCGCCCTCGGCATGCTCACCCTCTGTCCCCATGACAACGAAGACTGGATCCAACCCCTCGAACAACTCCTGAAATAAAATAGCTTTTATCTTTATAGCCATGATCTTCTTGTTCTTAATTAATTGTTAATAGATTGGTTGTTGATTAATTTTACTTGTCGCCGAATGACTCCGTTTTTGGCTTTGCCTAGGAAACAAGTGCCCGCGCGCTAGGAAAATTTTGTTACCTAGGCAGGCCGCAAATTTCGTCTTTTTTCTTTGACAATGCAAAGGTACAAAAATTTCGTGGTACTACAATGACTTACACATCTTGGAAGTACATATTTTAACAATTGACCATATAGCGTCTCAGATCTCAAATCTCAGTTATTTTTTTACGACCCCCTTACCAAGTATGTATGAAATTTAATTATATTATATAATAATATATATATTATAATATATATATTATTATATAATATAATTAATATTAAATTGTTTACTTCGTTATCTTTTTATCACTCCTTCATCTTTCTCCCCTACCTACTCGCGATTTTAAAACTGAGATCTGAGATTTGAGACGAACATTGCTTTATAAATTCGGTGAAATGGATTCTATGATGGCAAAGGGATAATCTGTATTATATGGTTGCTTGACTTTCTCAAAGAACTTGACTCGAATCTTGATTTTCTCATTGGGAGTCCTCTCCTTGTTCTTCAAGTAGCTCATGTCACAATCATTGCTGATACTGATGTTGTAGAAATTTGCATTATAGATGAATGTCAACGTGTTTTTGGGCACATCATCTTTTTCCATTATCAGATTCATATTCGCTTCCATATTGCCTTGCAGGATACTTTCCTCGACGTGACCAAAATCTACTACAAAATCCTTAACACAGACACCATCTTCGAATCTCAAGTTATAGTACAAACCATTCCTTTTTGTTGGATCTATGATATAACCATTTGACAGTTGATTGAGTTGATTGTAATTGTACCTGTCAATATCATCCTCTTTCTCATACGTCTCTGGTATTTCCACGTTGATAACAATGCTGTCGTTTGCTTGTGGAACGTCATGCTCGACGATTCGGATGGTATCGCCTTGATTTCGTTTGACTTTGAAGGAAACCTGCATGAGTGTCATAGATGGAATGGTGGTCAGTTCCTTCAGCCTGCGACTATATTTCTCATTTGGAAAAGATGCATATACTTTTGGTTGTATCTGCTTCCCTTGGTATGAAACTGAAAACGATTTCTCAGAAACGTTGAGCGTCTTGGAGCGGAAATATTGTTCTATGCTAAAACTGCTTTTCCTGACCATCGTCTCTCTCACCTGCACAATTTCTGGCGCATTCCCTGCCGCAGCCTCCACCGTAACATGCCTGTGCGACACGAACCAATGGGGAAACGAACAGGAGCTAACCAACAATATCGCCCCAAAGGAGAATATCCCAAATACTACTTTCTTCATTTAGCACAAATGTTTCTGCTGCAAAGATAGTGCATTTATCTGAAAAAACACACTTTTTCCATCTTTATTATTTGTTACGGAGGGACGGTTCTTTTGTTATAACGGAAGAACCGTCACTTTGTTATAGCAATAATAGATAAAACGAACAAAAAAGAAAAAGCCCGCTGCCGAAGCGACAGGGCTTGATGGGGATATGATGACTCACTGGACTTGTCCTCATGAGTTCACCGATAAATTTATAAAAGATTATTCTGCCTCATCCATCTTCTGCCAGCAGGAGTTGCGCAATAAAGCAGGAAAATCAAGCACGGCACACCGACCGTTAAGGCTACTAAATATACTCCCATATCTTCTATTCTTTTATTTTTTTCGTTAATACTATTCCAACACCTAATGACGTCTCGTACTCATCGGCAAAAGTAGCTAAAAAGTTCGACACTCGCAAGTTTTTTGCTCGAAAACTTACATTTTTTGCATAATTTCTTTTTCATAGTTCTAAATGTTTTTATAGTTAAAAATAGAAGGCCCGGTTATGGGTTCTTCGTAGTATCGGTTGCAAACCGATAGGCATTATTTTCCTAACTTCCAAATATTTCGGTAATAAATTCAATAGAATCAATCAATGTGTGCAATGAATCTTATAAATACATAAACAATGCAAAATACAAAAGGATTAGCTGTGGACTATTCTGGATTATTCCTATCTTTGCCGATGCATAAAATTGTTGACAAATGAAGATTGTACGTTTTTGCTTGCTTTTGATAATGATGCTCAGCATTGTTCCAGCACAAGCACAGGATACTAACAGTATTCCGTGGTATAGTCATTTGGCTGTTGGTTTTGGGCATGACGATGTGAGGAATGTGGATATTGGATTACTCAGTGGTGTCCCTTCCTTGGAGGGATTCCAAGTGGGTTTAATTGGGGGAGGTGCTCGGTACATGTCTGGCGTGGGGATTTATGGTATCATGGGTGGTTCTGAAGAAGCTAACGGCGTACAGATTGCTGGCATCAATTATGTGAGAAAACGTATGCATGGACTCGCAATCGGCGGCCTCTGTTTTGCTGGAGAAGGCCTGCATGGTGTGCAGATTGGTGGGGTGAATATAGCTTGTTTAGAGATGAAGGGCGTTCAAGTGGGCTTTTTTAATGGCGCCCGAATTTTAGGATTGCAAGTGGGTGTAATCAATATGAATGGAGATAATGCTGGAGTCAGTATTGGTGGAATGAATCTTGATCTGGGGTGTAACAAAGGTTTACAGTTGGGTCTTGAGAACTGTGCCGATAGTCTAGATGGTGTGCAAATAGGTGCCTTCAACCAATGCGGAAATGGTGATGGTGTACAGATTGGTATCTTTAATTATTGTGCAGAAGAGTGTCGGCAGTTTGGATTAGTCAATGTCAATCAGCGTTCACGTTTGCAGATGCTTGTCACCACAGGAAACCATGATCTTATCAGCTTGGCATTGCGCATCCGTAATCGCCATACCTACAATGTGATAGGCTTTGGTGTTGGACGGAAGGGATGGGATGATCATAGTTGTGGCTCTGCGTATTATCGCATCGGACAGTATTTTACCATTCTTCCTCGTCTTATCCTTAGTGGAGATATTGGTATTGCCGATGTGGGAGTCATGCGAAAAGGGACTGATGCGCCGAATATGTTTTCGCTCGAAGCCCGAATGAATGTGGAGTATGAAGTGCATCCCAAGGCCTCTCTTTTTGCAACAGCAGGCTATACCTCCACCCGCTACGCGTCAGATGGCAAGCTGTTTAAGAACAAACCATTGTTTGAATTGGGAGTTGCATTGTTTTAATTAGCATAAGTATAATTCAACACTTCGAACACGATTGTGGCGTTGACGGTATAGATACTGGTCTTGTCGATAGATTCGAACTTGAGATCGCTGAATCTCACAACCAGGAATGATTTCTCATTTGTTGTATATTTGCTTATCACACGCATTTTTCCGCTATGCGCTTTCGCGCCTCTCATGACTTTTTCCTTCCCCGTTGGAGTGTAATAGGCGAAAATGCCCACCTCGCTGCTGTCAAAGGTGTCGCCAATTTTCAGATCCTCGATGAATATTCTTTTGCTGCTTTCGATGTCAACCTGCAGTAAATACAAAACGGGCGATTCTTTGATGTTGAGAGAGAATTTCAAATGATATGAAGTGCGTATACTCCCATCAGTTTCATAGCTGATATTCTTGCCGTTTACGTGGCATTGGGGGTTATAGGCTAGTCCTATCTCCGATTCACCCTTATCCGAACAAATCGATAGCTCATTGGCGTCTATAGTTGAGAAGTCAAAATCATCGTCACTACTGCAACTGCTCATACCAACAACCAGCATCAGCATTGCGAACATCCAGAATAAAAAGCTCTTTTTCATACGCCTTGTTTTATTTGTCCTTTCTTATATAACACCCAAACATCGCAAATCTTGCACGAGAGGGTGCTGTTTTTAACAAACTTTGTGCAAAGATACGTTTTTTTTCAATAGGTTGTATCAAATGGGGCGTTTCATTTTTGGTCATTTTTTTCGATTTTTGACGTAAAACTAAGAGTCAACCGCTTGTAACACAGGCAATTGGCTCTTAATATCCCTATTTTAAAAATGAAACGCTGGGAAAAGTAACCAACAGTCGAAGAGTGCGACTAAATTTGCAGTATAGATGCCAGGCGACCCAATTGGAAATCTTATAGTCTTTGTTGTAGGATACGGTATAGCCTTTCCGATAAAGAATCTGTTCAGATGTATCTTTGAGAGGGAGCGGTATCTCGATCCTTTTCTCATTGGCATAATGCTGCTTTGCTGCACATGTTATTCCAAAGATGATAATGGCAGCGAAGACCAAAACAGCAAAGATGTATAGCCTGTATTTCTTGAACATGTTGCAAAGATAATCCTTATCTTTCAGATAATGAACGGGTGTTATGATTATTTAACGAGTACAATGAAAAAACCGTCCCGCCGTTACACAAAAGCGACAGACTCCAAAAGGAATCTGCCGCTCTTTTACTTTATAACTGAATCCAGCGTGTCTCGTTTTTACTCTTCGGTATTCTCAGCGGGAACCCACCAATCATTGGGAAGCGACACCCTCTCTAACTGCCAATCAACATGTGTGTCTACAGCGATGATCATAGGAACTTCGCCAACTCTTGGGAATGGAATAGAGAGGATTACGTCATCGTTGTTAAGGCTATTAGCCGTTACAGTAATATTGTTGGTGTTGGGGTCCCAACCACTTACCGGGAATTCAGCCAAAACGGCATCCCACTGAGGATTCTCAGTGTTATACATCGTCTCGACCTGATAGTTGGCAGCTACACCCTGAACGCTCTTAGTCCACTCTGTATTACCGATCTTCATGGTAAAGTCGATTGTACCGCCCATTGCACGGATGATGGCCTTCTGACTGCCATCAATGGCCTGATAGACATCAACCACGATATCGTTGAAGTCGAAGTCTTTCTTAGAACCAAGGTCCTCAATCATATAGCGCTTCTCGATAGGTCTGACAGGATCAACATTTTTCACCATGCAGATCAGATCAGAATAACTGCCATTTTGACCTACACGGAAACCCCAGTATGTTCTACCGTTTACTTTGAACTCCTTGTAACTGTCAATCTTGTAATCCGCAATTGTACCGCCTATAACAGTTTCTTTAAGCAAAATATTTATATCTGTTGGGTATAATGCCCAATATACATTGCTTGCGCCAGTCAATGATTTTGAATTGATTGTTTTTCCCAAACGTCCCAAGGTGCGCCAGCCTTTAACTAATGCTTCAAGACCGACTCCGATACCTTGACTATAAATATCTGCCTCTTGGCCATTGTAGCACACTGCTAAATGATAATAGTCGGTGTTGTTGTTGTTTGCTACATAGCTGTAGGCAGGATACAGGTCTACAGCCACATATGGATTAAATTCCTTTACCTCAGCAGTGTTAATCGCTGCAATCACCTGGGCCTTATCGTTATTAGCCCAACGCGTGAGCCATTCATTGATGGGGTTGAGATTACCCCATGTTAATGAACCAGCGGCACGAGTATTGGTCTCATAGCTCGGGGTGGCGCAGAAATCCCACGATTGGTTGGGAGACACTTCACCATACTTCTGCACAAAATTTGTACGATACTCACTCTTCTCCTGCTCTGCGACATACTTCTTGTTTTCCTCAAAAACGTCTGTTTTAGAGCAACTTACGAATGCAACGCTTGCTACAAGCATTGACATTCCAATAATAGCATTTTTTTTCACTTTGGTTGATTAATTTAAATATAAAATTGGAATTTGGATGCAAAAGTATATAAAAATATGTAAATAATAATCATGTCTGTCAAAACGTTAACATAGTTTAATATATGGATGATGCAAAGACAACTGTTCCTTTGAAAGTTAGCAGAAAAGTTCGTATATTTGTCAACAATCTGAATATAAGCCGCAGCAGACTTATATCAGACGGAAGTGACGGAGAGCGGTGAGAATGCCATCATCGTCGACGGAGGTAGTGACGTAGTCAGCAGCCTGTTTGAGGGCGTCGATGGCGTTGCCCATAGCGATGCCGATACCTGCGGTAAGGATCATTGAGGTGTCGTTGCCACCATCGCCGAAAGCGATGGTATAGGCGGGATCGAGACCTGCGTAGGCAGCCATCGTCAGCAAGCCTTGCCCTTTGTCGGCTCCGCAGGCGGTGATATCGGTGAACTCAGGATGCCAGCGTCCGGAAGTGCAAGAGGGGAGGCGTGACATCAGCGTGGTTTCATAGTCGGCATCGAAAAAGGCGGTGATTTGCAGGATGCGCTGGTCGAGGATGGCTTCAAGAGGCTTGGCCAGATGGAGGTTCTCGACGGCGAGTTCCTGACGGAAGATGCGGTCGACATCGCCCTTGGGATCGTAGACGGCGACATCGCGCTCGCCAATGACGATGAGGCCGTAGCTGCGGGCGATGGCATCGTCGGCGATATGGCGGACGGCATCTGCGGGGATAGCGTGACAGGCTACGGTCTCTGAGCCCACGATGCAAAGGGCGCCGTTGGTAGTGACGTAGCCGTCGATAAGATGCTCGATGGCACCGAGGTTGGTAATGATAATCGGCGGCCTGCCCGTAGCGATAAACACACGATGTCCGTTGGCCTTGGCCTGCGTCAACGCGAGTATCGTTGACGCAGGGATCTCGTGGGTCTTAAAGCTGACGAGCGTGCCGTCGATATCAAAGAATAGCGCGTAGCGGTCCACTTACTTATTGTCGACAGCAGCCTGCTCGATGGGCAGACAGCGCTTGTAGTTCTCAATGTACTTCTCGAAGCCAGCCACATCCTCGGCAGTTGGAGCGATAGACACACCCGTATTGCCTGCGAAGACAACGTTTTCGAGATAATCAGCAAGACTCAGTTTGTTGGGATTATTCACAGCGTAACCAGCCAACAGGGCAATACCCCAAGCACCACCTTCACCAGCGGTCTCCATCACAGAGATGGGGCTGTTGAGAGCGGCTGCGAGCATGCGCTGACCAACGCCTGGTGTCTTGAAGTAACCACCATGACCCGTGATACGATCCACGCGGATCATCTCCTCCTTGAAAAGGATGTCGTTACCGATCTTCAACACGCCAATAGCGCCATAGAGATGAGCGCGCATGAAGTTGGCGAGGTTGAACTTGTCGTTGGCAGAACGTACGAACATCGGGCGTCCCTCAGCGAGACCTGTGACAGGCTCGCCACTGACGTAGTTATAGGCCATCAGACCTCCGCAGTCGGTGTCGCCTTCGAGGGCTTTGTTGAAGAGTTTACCATAGAGCTCGTTCATATCTACCTCGATACCAAGCAGTTGTTGATACTCCTTAAAGAGACCTACCCATGCGTTGATGTCGCTGGTGCAGTTGTTACAGTGAACCATTGCGACCAGAGAGCCATCGGGCGTGGTGACCATATCGATCATCTCGTAAGGTTTGCTCAGCGGCTTTTCGAGTACGATCATCGAGAAGGAAGAGGTGCCTGCGGAGACGTTACCCGTACGCTGCTTGACGGCGTTGGTAGCAACCATACCGGTGCCTGCGTCGCCCTCAGGAGGACAAACGGCGCAACCGGGTTTCAGGTGACCAGAGACGTCGAGCTTCTTAGCGCCTTCGGGTGTCAGGAAACCTGCGTTCTCACCAGCGTTGAGTGACTTTGGAAGAATGTCGAGGAGTTTCCAAGAGTAGCCCTTCGGAGCGATAAGCTCGTCAAACTTTTTCACCATCGTAGCGTCGTAGGTCTTGGTGGCGGGGTCGACGGGAATCATACCTGATGCGTCGCCTACACCGAGGACGAACTGACCAGTTACCTGCCAGTGTACATAGCCTGCGAGGGTGGTGAGGTACTTGATGTCCTTCACGTGATCATTATCTTCGAGGATGCACTCATAGAGGTGGCTGATGCTCCAACGGAGAGGGATGTTGTAGTTGAAGAGCTTGGAGAGCTCGGCAGCGGCCTTACCGGTATTGGTGTTACGCCACGTGCGGAAAGGTACGAGGATCTCCTGTTTCTCGTTGAAGGCCATATAGCCGTGCATCATAGCGGAGAAACCGATGGCAGCGAGGGTCTCGATCTCGCAGTCGTACTGCTTCTGGACATCCTTGCGGAGGTCGGCATAGCAGTCCTGCAGACCATACCAAACGGCCTCGGTAGAGTAGGTCCAGAGACCATCTACCAACTGATTCTCCCACTCGTGTGAGCCCTGTGCGATGGGCTTGTTGTCCTCGTCGATGAGGACGGCCTTGATGCGGGTAGAGCCAAACTCGATACCGAGAATGGCTTTACCTGCTTCGATTGTTTGTTTTGCGGTCATATCTTACTTCAATGCTTTGTTCAACATATAGTAAACCTCGTTGTTACGGAGGGTCTGCTTGAAGTCGGCGATGTTGGTCTGCTTGTTGATCTTGACATACTCGATGCCAGTCATCTCAGCAAAGTCCTCCCAGTACTCCTCGTTGATGTCGTAAGAGAAGGCACTGTGGTGTGTACCGCCGGCGAGGATCCATGCAGCAGCACCAATCTCGAAGGTGGGCTGAGGAATCCAGAGGGCAGAAGCCACAGGCAACTTAGGCATGGGCTTCGGCTCGATGCACTCTACCTCCTGAGAAATCAGGCGGAAGCGGTTGCCGAGGTCGACGACAGTAGCCTTGATACCACGACCGGTCTTAGAGGTGAACACGAGACGGGCGGTCTGCTGCTTGCGGATACCGATGCCGAGGAAGTGAACCTCGAGCTTGGGCTTATCAGAAGCGATGAGCGGACAGATCTCGAGCATGTGGCTCTGCAAGCAAGACGAGCGGTCGCCAGCGAAGTTCAGCGTGTAATCCTCGAGGAACGAGCAACCTGTAGGCATTCCTTGCTGGATCACCCAGAGTGTACGATAGAGACAAGCGGTCTTCCAGTCGCCCTCAGCGCCGAAGCCGTAACCCTCTTCCATCAGACGCTGTGAAGCGAGACCTGGAATCTGGTCGAAGCCACAGAAGTCGGGAGCGTCGATGTTGGCATCACCGAGGTCGTCGAAGTTGGTGGTGAAGGCGGTAGCGCCCTCATCTTTCAGCACGCGACGCAGAGCAATCTCTGCCTTGGCGCTGTTCTTCACCTTCTCCCAATAAACAGCCTCACCGCTCTCATCGATCTTGATGGTGTAGAGTTTCTTGTACTCCTCAACGAGTTCATCAGCCTCCTTATCGGTGACCTTCTTGTAGTACTCCATCAGAGAGCTGACGGGGTAGTAGTCTACGTGATAGCCGAGACGCTGCTCGAACTCCACACGGTCGCCATCGGTAACGGCCACGTTGTTCATGTTCATACCGAACATCAGACAGCGTACGTTGTGAGCATCAGCAACACCAGCGGCCACGCGAGCCCAAACGGCAATCTGCTTCTGAGCCTTCTCGTCCTTCCAGTAACCGCAAACCACCTTGCGGGCGATGCGCATGCGGGTACAGATGTGTCCGTACTCGATGTCGCCGTGAGCACTCTGGTTGAGGTTCATGAAGTCCATGTCGATCTCGTTCCAAGGAATCTCAGCGTTATACTGTGTGTGGAAGTGGAGGAGGGGCTTCTGCAGCTGCTGCAGACCCTTGATCCACATCTTTGCGGGTGAGAAGGTGTGCATCCAGGTGATGATACCTACGCACTTCTCGTCGTTGTTGGCAGCGAGCATGATCTGCTCTACTTCCTTACTGCTGTTGGCTGTGCCTTTATAAACGATCTTTACAGGGATGTTGCCACCGTCGTTCAGACCGGCTACCATCTCCTTAGAGTGTCCGTCAACTGCAACTACTGCATCGCCTCCGTACAGAAGCTGTGCACCAGTCACCCACCAAATTTCAAAATCTTTAAACATACCTTTAAAATTTTAATTGATAATTGATAATTGACAATGGATAATTGGCTCCGCTTGACAACAATCGCATATCATTGTTAATAATGTTATTTGTTATTCTCTTTTGTTGATTTTACAATCGTAACTAATAGTTTTGTGATGGCTCGACAATCGGAAATGATACTATTGTACTCATCCTTGTTTAAGTATTCTGTTTTTTGCAGCAATCTGAGCCAGTAGTCTGACTCATATGCTTCCTTCAAAGCGATACTCATTTTTGACAAGAAGTCCATTGGACTTTGAGCCTGCTGCGCTTCACAGACGTTTGCTCCTATACTTGTTCCTGAACGGAGTAACTGTTTGGACATAACGTACTCTTGCCTTGCTGTTGTCAAGTATTTGTATAGATTGACGATCCGAACAGAGAATTCAAAGCTCTTTTCTTCGACGATATTATTCTCCTTCATGGCGCAGCTTAATTATCCATTATCCATTGTCCATTATCCATTACGATCAATGTTTTCGTTGACCGTAGTAGGCATTGGGGCCGTGCTTACGGGAGAAGTGCTTCTCGATGAGGAGCGGATTCATCGTGAGGTCGGGATTGACGGAGTAGGCGATGAATGCCATCTTCGCCACCTGCTCGGCGACCACAGCGTGATAGACAGCCTGAGCAGGATCCTTACCCCATGAGAAAGGACCGTGGTTCTTGACCAATACGGCTGGCGTATGCACAGGATTGATGTTGTCGCGACGGAAACGGTCGACGATCACCACACCCGTCTCCTTCTCGTACTCGGGCATCTGTGCCTCCACCATGCTATCGGTGCAAGGAATGCAGTCGTGGAAGTAGTCGGCATGAGTGGTACCGATGTTGGGAATGTCCTTACCGGCCTGCGCCCATGCGGTGGCATAGGTGCTGTGGGTGTGGACGATGCCGCCCAGTTCGGGGAACTCACGATAGAGTACCAGATGGGTGGGTGTGTCGCTGGAGGGGTTCAACTCGCCATCGACGACTTCGCCCGTCTGGAGGTCTACCACCACCATATCGGAAGCTTTCATTACGTCGTAGTCGACACCAGAAGGCTTGATGACTACGAGGCCGTGTTCACGGTCTATGCCAGACACATTGCCCCAAGTGAAGATCACGAGGTTGTGCTTCACGAGGTCGAGGTTGGCCTGAAATACTTTTTCTTTTAATTCTTCTAACATTTCTATTAAAGTTTAAAGTTCGTATCCTCGTTGTAGGCCCTCTTGTTGAAACGATAGAGGAAAGCCCCACGTTTGGATCCCGTTTTATCAATTAATTCGGTCTTCTCGATGAAGTCCATATCCTTGATACGCTTGCGGAAATTGCGCTTGTCGATAGGCTCGCCATTGACGGCCTCATAGAGACGTTGCAGCTGCGTGAGTGTGAAGAGACTGGGCAGCAGACGGAAACCTACCGGTTCGCTGGCAATCTTCTGCTTCATCAGCTTACGGGCCTTGAACACCATCTTGTTGTGGTCGGAGTAGAGTTGTGGGAGTTCGTCGAAATTGACCCATTCCACACCGTGCTCCTTGCGGAGATGGTCGTCGTAGTCCTTGACATTGATCAGCGCATAGTAGGCGATGGAGACGACGCGCTCACCTGGGTCTCGGTCGACATTACCAAAGGCACCTACCTGCCGCATAAAGAGATTCCGCAGTCCGGTGAGCTCGTAGAGTACGCGGTTGGCTGCATCGTCAATGCCCTCGTCGCTGCGGACGAAACCTCCGTAGAGGCTCCATTCGCCACGACCGGGATCCATCTTTCGACGGCCAATCAGGATCTTCAATTTCCCTTCATCGAAACCGAAGATGATGCAGTCTACTGACACCCAAACCTGAGAATGTTCACTATAAAAAGCGGTCATTATCTTTCAAGCGGTTTACCAGAAGTATGCATAGAAACAAGCGCAGCAGATGATGACACCGAGGGTGGCCACAACATCCCATACGCCCCAACTCTCGCGGATCTGCTTGCGGTAGTCGCCAGTGAAGGTGATGGCCTCCACCTGAGCCTTTGTGGGAGCAGGTGTGAAGAACGATACGACCACCATCAGCAGCACGATGAACACGAGCAGCCAGCACTCGAAGATGAGCCAGTTGGTCTGCCAGAACCAAGCTGTAGCATCCCAGAAGGCACCATCCATAGCGGCCTTGCCTGAATCTGTGAGCACATTGGTGAGCAGACGGACCATACCGATGAGGAAGCCACCAATCAAGCCCCATTCACCAGCCTTCGGTGTGATCTTCTTAGAGAAGATACCGAGGGTGAACACAGCCACCATCGCAGGTGCAATCAGCGACTGGATATCTTGCAGATAGCTGTATAGATTACCCATTGACATCATGACCGGCATCCAGAGCAGACCCAAGATCACAACGACAACCGTAGCAGTACGGCCAACGAACACGTAGTGAGCCTCGCTCATGCCCTTCTTCATCGGCTTGTAGAAGTCCTCAGTGAAGAGGGTAGCACAGCTGTTGAAGAAGGCAGCCAGAGAAGCGACGAGGGCGCAGATGAAACCGATAGTAACGATACCCTTGATACCTGCAGGCAGAATGTTCTTCACCATCATGGCGAAGGCACCGTCGGTATCGTGGGTGTTGGTGATGTCCATCACGATGCCGCTACCAGTCTTGAGCGACAGCGCATAAGCCACCATACCAGGAATGAGGAACATGAACACGGGCAGAAGCTTGAAGTAACCTGCGCAGATGGTACCACGACGGGCGCGCTTCATCACTTCGGTATTGTCCTCACCCTTGGTCTGTCCGAGTACACGCTGAACGATATGCTGGTCAGTACACCAGTACCAGAAACCGATGATAGATGCACCGAGGAACACCACATAACCTGGGAACTGCGGATACATAGGATCGGCCTGATCAGGATGGAACATGTGGGTAGTTCCGAAACCGTCATGAGCAGCCTTACAAACCCTCATCATCTCGCCCCATCCGGCAGAGATACTACCGTCGCCGAGCATGTTCAGTCCGAGGAACAGCACGAGGAACGAGCCTATAATAAGAATAGGTGTCTGGATGGCTGAGAGCGTCATCACACCCTTCATACCTCCGAAGACGGTGAAGACGGCGGTGATGGCAATCAGACCGATAGCACCATACCAGAAAGGCAGACCGAGCAGATACTCGAAGAAGATACCACCAGTGAAAGCGGTAACAGAAACCTTTGTCAGCACGTAGGCAATCAGCGTGATGATTGACAGCCACGAACCTGTACGCTGGGTGTAGCGGAACTTCAGGAAGTCGGGCATGGTGATGATCTTGCCCATCTTGTTGTTGAGCAGCTGATAGAACGGTACGAACAACCAACCGAGGATCAGGATCATCCAACCCTGCATCTCCCAGTGTGCCATACCTACACCGTCCTTAGCACCAGTACCGGCGAGACCTACGAGGTGCTCAGAACCGATGTTGGCAGCAAAGATAGCTGCACCAATCACATACCAAGGCTCACCCTTACCGAACAGATAGTCCTGAGAGTCAGCACCTTTCATCTTCTCCTTGTCTTTCTTGATGGCGCGATATATCGCCCATACAATGGCCAGCACACCGACAGCTAGTACGGCCCAGTCAAGCCACAAAAATTCGTTTGAATTCCAATTCATAGTGTTTATTTTTTACCTTTTTACTTTTTTACTTTTTTACTTTACAGAGAACTTATAGGCAGCGTGGCTGAAGTACTTCTCGCCGGGCTTTACAACGGGCTGTACCCACTGAGGCTTGTTGGGAGAATCGGGATACTTCTGGCTCTCGAGACATACGCTCACGTGCTGTGGATAAGGACCATGCTTGTGCTGGATGTTCAGCTCGTTGCCCACACCCTGGAAGTTACCGCTGTAGACCTGTACACCAGGCTCGTTGGTGAACATCTCCATGAAGATACCGGTCTTCGGGCTGTAAAGGCTGGCGCAGACCTGAGTGTCGTCGCCTTGGCCGTCCTTATAGGTGTTCAGACACCAGTTGTGGTCGTAACCACCGGCATTCTGAATCTGATCGAACTGTGACTTGATGCTGTCGCCAATAGCGTGAGGCGTACGGAAGTCCATCGGGGTTCCCTCAACAGACTTAACTTCGCCTGTGGGGATGTAGAGTGTGTCGCTGGGGGTGAAGTTGTCGGCATTCACATAGAGCACCATATCGTAACCAGGCTGTGTGAAATCACCACTCAGATTGTAATAGTTGTGATTGGTCTGATTGATGATCGTCGGCTTGTCGGTCTCTGCCTCCCAAGTGATATCGAGGATGTTGTCAGCAGTTACCTTATAAGTGGTTACAGCCATCACCTTTCCGGGGAAGCCGTTCTCACCATCGGCAGCGACAATCGTCAGTTTCAGCACAGAGTCGCCGATCTGCTCGGCATCATAGACCTTGTTCATCCAACCAGTGGTACCACCACCGTGCAGACAGTTAGGACCGTCGTTCTGCTTGAGTTGATACTCGGTACCGTCGAGTGTGAACTTACCACCCTGAATACGGTTGGCATAGCGACCTACGCTGGATCCGTAGTCGGTGGGAGAGTTGAGGGTATCGGCATACTGGGCGATGTTGTCGAAACCAAGGACAACATCAGTGGGGTTACCGTCCTTATCAGGAACGACGAGCGATACCACACGTCCACCATAATTGGTTATACACACCTCCATGCCGTTGGCATTTTTCAGGGTGTAAAGCTTTACGGGCTTGTCCTGAAGGGTGGTGTCGAACTTGGCTGGGTCGAGACCCGAAACCGTTAACACAGGAGCCTGCTGGGCACCTTGACATGCTACGAGCATCAGCGCTGCTGCGCCAAGACTCAGAATGCTACTTTTCAGTACTTTCATTGTTACTAAGTTTTAAGTTGTTTTACTCAAAGTTGATTTTGGGTGTAAATTTACAACTTATTTTTGAAACGACAATGAAAAAGGACATAAAAATAGACGGTAAAGTGTAAATTCTACACCTTACCGCCCATATTTAACCTTTATAAACACATTTTGTGTGTTTACAAGTGGCTTTTAGCAGAGTTTACGAGAGCCGTCGCTGATGACAACATCATAGACTTTCGGCTCGTGACCATACTTCTCGTTGAACTTCTTCTTGGCGTCCTCGATGAACTTCTTATAGAGGTCGTTGCGAACAAGGTTGATGGTACAGCCACCAAAGCCGCCACCCATGATACGAGAACCAGTAACACCGTTCTCCTTGGCCACATCGTTCAGGAAGTCGAGCTCCTCGCAAGAAACCTCGTAGTCCTTCGACAGACCTTCGTGGGTCTGGTACATCAGTTCGCCCACCTTCTCGTAGTCGCCTTCGTTGAGGGCTTCGCAGACGCCCAATACACGGTCTTTCTCACCGAGTACGAACTTTGCGCGCTTGTAGTCCTCGGCGCCGACCTCTTCCTTCACTTCCTCCAGCTGCTCCCAAGTGCAGTCGCGCAGGGTCTCATACTTACCCTCTGGATGCTTGGCCTGAATGTGCTTCACCACATTCTCGCAGGAGTTACGACGGTCGTTGTAAGGAGAACCAGCCAACTGGTGCTTCACCACAGAGTCGAGCAGCACGAGACGATAGCCATCGGGCTTGAAGGGGAAATACTCGAACTCACGAGAGCGACAGTCGAGGCGCATCAGACAACCTGCCTTTCCGAAGACGGAGGCAAACTGGTCCATGATACCACAGTTCACACCGCAATAGTTATGCTCTGTAGCCTGACCAGCCAAAGCCATATCCCACTGCGACACCTTATTGTCGCCGAAGATATCGTTCAGACCGAAGGCGAAACAGCTCTCCATAGCAGCTGAAGAAGACATACCTGCACCAAGGGGAACATCACCTGCGAAGGCGATATTAAATCCTTTAACAGGAACGCCCAACTTCTTCATCTCCAAGGCGATACCATAGATATAACGAGCCCATGAAGCACGCGGACCATTGGGGTCGCTCAGCTTGAAGTCGACACGATCCTTCAGGTCGATGGCGTAGGCCATCACAGTGTCTTCTGTGCCGTTAGCGCGCATCTCAGCCATGATGCCTTTGTCGACGGCACCTGGGAACACGAAACCACCATTGTAGTCGGTGTGCTCGCCAATGAGATTGATACGTCCGGGAGAAGTATAAACGTTGCCGGTCTTTCCATCAAAGTGCTTGATGAAACGGCTTCTTACAAATTCAATATCCATCATACGAATTTACAATTTGGAGATTTACAATTTGACAATTAATCTACGGGAATGTCGGTATTGACATTCTTGCAGCCAACGAGGGCGTAGAACAGGATGTAGGCCAGCATGGCGATAACGAGCCAGTAGCTGAAGATCGGACCTGCCGACTTGGCCATAGCCTCCTGAATCAACGGCATGATACCACCGCCAACCACCATCGTCATGAAGATACCGGAGGCTGCTTCGGTGTATTTGCCGAGACCCTCTACAGAGAGGTTGAAAATACCTCCCCACATGATAGAGGTGCAAAGACCGCAAACGGGAATGATGAAACTCTTGGCAGGAACATCGTGACCGTTGAAGCTGATGGTAACGCTCTCAGGCATGAAGATAGCGATGAGCAGCAGGATGATAGCTACCGTACTCACGGTCGTCAGCTGCAACTTGGTGGATACCTTGCCAGAGATGGCACTCGAGCAAGCACGTCCGATCATCATCAGAAGCCAATAGGCAGCAGCAAGTGTACCGCCCACAGCAGCAGCACCTTCGAAGCCGAGGTCTGTGACATAGAAATTCAGCTCCATAGGAATACCGATCTCGATACCCACGTAGAAGAAGATGGCGATGACGCCAAGCAGACAATGGCGGAAAGCAATCGGGCTGTGCTCGTACTTAGGCTGTACCTTTCCGAGTGTAGGCTCTGGGATTGTCACACGACTGATGATCACAAACGAGATGGCGAATACGGCCATACCGATGAACAGGAGCGGAGCCACATCGCTCATACTCGTGTCCTTGGTGACGGTACCTACGAGGATACCAGCCAACAGTGGGGTCAGCGTACCCGTCAGCGAGTTCATCGTACCACCGATCTGGATCAGCTGGTTACCCTTGTTACCACCACCTCCGAGAAGGTTCAGCATCGGGTTGACGACGGTGTTCAGCATACAGACGCAGAAACCGCAGATGAATGCTCCGAGCAGATAGATCAGCAGATTGAGAGCCACAGGGATGTTGTCATAGGTGAAGACATAAGTGCCTGCGCCTACGAGACTTGAAAGATACTGGAACACAAGTCCTACGATACCAACGACGAGTGCCGTCAGAGCCGTTTTCTTGTATCCGTACTTGATGAGCATCTTACCAGCCGGAATACCCATGAAGAGATAGGCGGCAAAGTTCATCAGATTACCCCATGCCTTGGCAAAAGGATATTCGAATCCCCAGATATTACCGAAGGGGGCTCCCATATTCGTCACGAAACTGATCATCGCAAAGATGAAGCACATCGTGATGATGGCAATCAATTTGCCATTGTTCTTTGTTTCTGTCATAATGTTTGGTCTTAAGTTTTGTGTTTGTTACTCTGCGATACCGAAACGATAGATCGTCTTCTGCTTATAGCGCTCGCCGGGTTTCAGCACCACGCTGGGGAAGTACGGACGGTTAGGAGTATCGGGGAAGTGCTGCGTCTCCAGACAGAAGGCAGAGCGATAGGGGAAGGTGCAACCGTTGGCACCCTTGTAACCGCTGGCGTAGTTGGCTGTGTAGAGCTGCATACCGGGTTCGGTGGTGTAGCACTCCAGCGTACGACCGCTCTTCGGGTCTGTCACTCTGGCGGCAAAGCTCAGCTCACCTTCCTCGCGCTTGTTCAGCACGTAGTTGTGGTCGTAGCCATGACCAAAGATAATCTGCTCATTATCAGCGTCGATATCCTGTCCGAAGGTCTTGGGTTTACGGAAGTCGAACGGTGTTCCCTCTACCTTCAGGATCTCACCGGTAGGAATAGCGGTGTTATCGGTGGGCAGATAGAAATCAGCGTTGATCTCGCAGATCTGATCCTCGATCGTAGGTGTTGGATCAGCGGTACCTGGCAGGCTGAAGAAAGCGTGATGTGTCAGGTTCACGATGGTCTTCTTGTTCGTGGTGGCCAGATACTCGATGATGAGCTCATTCAGGTCGGTGAAGGTGAACTCTACGGTGATGTCCAGCTCGCCTGTGTAACCTTCCTCTCCGTAAGAAGAGATACGGTGGAGTGCGAGTGCACGAGGACCCATCTGACGGGCATCCCACACTTTCGCGTTGAAGCCTACAGCACCGCCATGCAGATGGTTAGGACCATCGTTGAGAGCCAGCTGGTAGTCCTTGCCGTTCAGCGTGAACTGACCCTTGCAGATACGGTTACCCCAACGTCCGATCAATGTCGAGAGGTAGGGCTCGTTACCGCTCATGAGCTGCTTGATGCTGTCATGACCCTGAATTACGTTAGCTACTTTGCCATCCTTATCAGGCACCATAATAGCACAAATGGCACCGCCATAGTTGGAGATTGCCACTTCATAACCCTTACGATTCCTAAGAATGTACAGATCGGTTTTCTTACCGTTGATAGTGGTCTGGAAGTTTTCTCTCTTCAGACCACACAAATTCGCATTTTCTGTTGTTGCCATAATTGAAATGTTTTTAGTTACAAACTATTTTTTGCAAAGT
>JAEEGJ010010258.1_pt1 | contig 24524 bp, 7 predicted proteins | sample 8958761 | NCBI WGS metagenome assembly JAEEGJ01 (sample SAMN16246546, study PRJNA631951) | gut metagenome | biome: gut microbiome; feature: rumen; material: RS-attached | host: Bos | place: Iran: Karaj | collected 2018-10 | reverse complement strand
ACCCCGATGGAACAATACATCACCATCAGCAGCCCTACGGTCACCACACCGATCGTGGATGTCAACCAAAGCGTTGAGGTGACTTATTTGGTCACCGTGGCAGCCACCATGCCTAAGGGTGAAGCCGCATTGTTCACTCTCGAAGTCGTCTCAGGTGCCTATTCCCATTCAAACAGCTACTCACACCGCGTCGGTCTCGACATCGAAGGCTTCGAACAAGGCTTGGAGACTTTCGGATGGGAGAACGACCCCGACCATCCCTGGACCATCGTCGACACTGAACCTTATTCCGGCAACTTCTGCCTGCAATCGGGCACCATTGGCCACAATGCCACCACCACACTCGCCATGCACTTCAAAGTCGAGAACGAAACTGACGAGATCCGTTTCTACAGGCGTACCGACTGCGAAGCCAACGACTACCTTAGGTTCTACATCGATGGTGTGATGCAACAACAATGGGGTGGGTCAAGCACATGGCGCGAAGTCATCATTCCCGTCACCCAAGGCGAACACATCTTCTCATGGACTTATGAGAAAAACGCCTCGGGCACCAGCGGCGCCGACCATGTATGGATTGACGAGGTCCTCTTCCCCGTCCCCCACATCGACTTTGCCTGCAATGCCGGAGCCGACCAGAACATCTGCCAAGTGGCGGCACATTTGGAGGCCAATGTCATCGGATATGCCAGTCTCCTTTGGACGACAGACGGCGACGGCAGCTTCGACCATGACGACATCCTTAACCCCATATACACCCCTGGCGAGCAAGACCTCGTGAACAAGGTCGTCACCCTGATCCTCACGGCAACCAATGAGGATGGAGAGACCTTAAGCGACAACGTGACCATCAACTTCCATGCGCCTGCAAGCATCGAGATGGAAGAAGGAGGCGAGATTTGCGAAGGCGAGAGCATCCTCCTCGCTGCAACTGTCAATGAAGCAGAGAATATCAGCTGGACCACCAACGGTGACGGCAGCTTTGATGACCTTGTCAGCATAGAGACCCATTATATCCCTGGAGAGCAAGACATCGCCAACGGCAGCGTCACCCTGACCCTCACCGCCATGTCGCCATTCGGCTGCGGCGATGCCGTCCAAGACTTCAACCTCCTCATCCACCCGCTGCAGCACTCCGAGTTTGAGGCGACTTCGTGCGGCTCCTACAACTGGAACGGCATTGAATACAGTGAGGAAGGCGATTACGAGCAAGTGCTTCAAAGCATCCACGGCTGCGACTCGACCGTGGTCATGCACCTCCATTTCATCGACAACTACAATGTGGAAGACGAGGAGACGGACTGCGGCAGCTATGTTTGGGGCGGTGAGACCTACACCGAAAGTGGCGTTTACGAGCACACCTTCACCTCGATGTACGGCTGCGACTCCATCGTGTTGATGCACTTGACCATCTATGATCATTCAGAGTCTGACTTCACCGCCGAGGCTTGCGAAAGCTATCTTTGGGATCCTCAAGGACATGAGATAATTTATACCGACCACGAAAGCATGATATATGACATGTCAGGAAGCTATCATCGCACCTACATTTCCATCTACGGCTGCGACTCGATTGTCACAATGCACCTAATGATTGAAAACGTTCCCATCCTTGAAGCTCTCAGCGGCGACAATGAGGTGGATGTACGCCTGACACCCGTCAGTACCTACACCGCAGAAATCACAAATGCTGTCGCAGAATACTTCTGGAGCCTCGAGCCACAAGAGGCTGGCATGCTCACTGCTGATTACAAAACAGCCACTGTCACTTGGAGCGAGACCTACAAGGGTGAAGCCACCCTCACCGTGAAGGCAGAGAATGAATGTGGCGCAATGGAGCTTTCGAAGACTGTCAACGTGAAGAACTCCACCGACGTGAACGAATACGGCTTGGAAGCCAAGATCTACCCGAACCCGACTAACGGTCTCGTCACCATCGAAGCCCAAAGTCTGCAACGCTTGACCGTGGTGAACGCTCTCGGCCAGACCGTCTACGACCGCGAGACAGAAGGTAACACCGCACAAATCGAGATGGCACAGTTCGGCACGGGCACCTACCTCATCCGCATCCTGACGGAGGACGGTATCGCCACCAAACGCGTGAGCGTGATGCAATAAAACAAAACGAAAACAACAAAAAACACTACTATGAACAAGTTCAAATTGATATTGGCCTCTCTTACAGCTATTCTCCCCTTGTGGAGCATTGCACAACAACCCGTCACGACCAAACTGACGGAAATTAACATCCACAACGTGGAGACCATCGAGAAGCGCGTCTTCCTCTTGCATTCCATCCAAGAGAACGAGTTTTTCAACTATCGCCTCAGTGACGAAGAAGGCAAGATAGATATCTTTGTTACGGACGACTATACGTGTCAAGAGTCGAATGCCAACGCCGACTTCGATGCTTTTATTGAGCAATTCGAGACGGAGTGGATGGCCTACAGCAATTTGGACAAGAACGAGCGCGGCCAGTTGTTCGTAGATTGGCGTTACCAATTGGAAGACCCCGTCTTCCTGATGATCAACGAGGACTTCCACCGCCAGCTGCGCAACCGCGACAACAGCACCTGCGACGGTGCGGATCCTTTTTGCACCGATAACGGCTTGTACCAATTCCCTGCTGGCGTTAATGCCGGTAATTTGGGCTCGTCCACACCGCCATATTATTGCTCTGGTTTCGTCCGCCCCAATGGTGCAGGTACTTCAAATTGCCTCTCCACGACGCCGAATCCCGCTTTCTATTACATGCAAATCGACCAGCCTGGCAACCTGAACATCTACATGTACAGCACGCCAAGCCACGACATCGACTTCGACTGCTGGGGACCTTTTTCCGACATCAATACGGCTTGCAGCCAACTCTCGTGCAGCAACATGGTGGACTGCAGCTATAGCATCAACTCCACCGAAAACTGCCATATCAACAACGCTCAAACCGGACAATACTACATCCTGCTCATCACCAACTATTCAAACCAATCCTGCAACATCTCGTTTTCGAACATCGGAACAGGAACCACCAACTGCGGCATCCTGCCTCCATTGGTGAGCGGCGGTGGCCCTTACTGCGTGGGTGAGACCATCTATCTGACCGCACAAGGTCAAAGCGGTGCCACCTATAGCTGGACAGGTCCTGCCGGATTCAACTCCAACCAACAGAACCCCACCCGTCCGAACTGCACCCTGAACATGGCTGGCACCTACACCTGCACCATCACCGTGGGCAGCCAAACCAACAGTGCCACTACTGAAGCCGTGGTGATTTATCCTGATCCCACCTCCAACTTCACCTTCACCTCGGTCTGCAAAGGCACACCTACACAGTTCACCAGCACCGCCACCACCAACCCTAGCGGACAGACCATCCAAAGCTACCAATGGAACTTCGGTGACGGTCAGACAGGCTCGGGGCAAAGCGTGACACACACATACGCCCAAGCCGGCAACTATCAGGTGACCCATACCGTCTCAACAGGTAACGGACACTGCACCGACCAGAAGACCCAGACCGTGCCTGTGTATGCAGCACCCGTAGCTTCGGCCACAGCCCAGCCCAGCACCGTCATCTATGGCGGCACCGCCACCCTCACAGCCAGTGCAGGTACCACGGGCTCCTTCAACTTCCACTGGGAGCCTGCCAACATGGTGGTCAACCCCGATGCACAGACCACGCAAACCGTGCCGTTGCAAGCCACACAGACCTTTACTGTCACCGTCACCAACCCGCAAGGCGGCTGCAGCAGCACGGCTCAAGTCACCGTGAGCATGGAAGGCTCCAACATGACCGCAATGGCCTCTGCCGACCAATATGAACTCTGCGAAGGCGAGTCGACAACGCTGCATGCCCAACCCTCGGGTGGCACAGGCAACTACACCTTCAGCTGGACTCCCGCCAACACCTTGAGCAACGCCACCATCCAGAATCCTATGGCCACACCGCCCGTTGGCGAAACCACCTACACCTGCGCGGTCAGCGACGGCATCACGAACCAAAACGTCAGCGTGACCATCATGGTGCATCCCAATGAAGTGGAAGAAGTGGAGCACACCATCTGTGAAAACGACATTTATGACTTCTATGGAGAAAACGTCCAGACCCCAGGCGTTTATGAACACCACACACAAACCGAGTTTGGCTGCGACAAGCTCATCCGTTTGCACCTTTACAACTGGGACACTTACGAGACCCCCATCACCGACCATTTCTGCCAAGGCGAACATTACCAATTCTTCGACCAATCGCTAAGTACCTCAGGCATCTATTACCACACCTTGGAATCGGTGCACGGCTGCGACAGCATCATCAGACTCAACCTCATCCAAGACCCGAGTTATGAAGTCGAGCTTTGGGAATCGACCTGCGAAGGCGGTCCTGGCTACTACTACAACGGAGACTATCTGCAACCCAGTGCTTATCCTTACGTTTACAATTTCGAGAGTGTTCTGGGGTGCGACAGTGTCGTAAGCCTCCATATTGAAGAAGCCGAATACAACTCCAAGACCTATTCCGTCTCGCTTTGCGCCACGGAATACACATGGGCTTCAAACGGTGTAACTTACTATGAAACAGGCACCTATTACGACACCCTCTCCTTCCCTAATTCCTGCGACAGCACCCTCGTCCTCAACCTTGAGCTCAGGCCCAGTTACGACATTGAGGTGCATGTAACCAGTTGCGACAGTTACCATTGGAAAAACGATGCCTACAATGTAGACATGACCTTCAACCAAAGCACGGTGTACACCCACCCATACGTCAACAGCTACGGTTGCGACAGCGAAGCCACGCTCTATCTCACCATCAACGATCATGACGACATTGAATTCACCGTCAGCGACGAAGAAAACTGCGATGAGTATTTCTGGGATCCTCAGGGGCACGAGATCGTTTACACCGACCATAACGAACTTACCTATAACATGACGGGCACCTATCATCGCACTTATAAGAACATATACGACTGCGACAGTTTGGTGACCATGTACGTGCAATTCGAGTACACACCGCATCCCACCGAAATCTATCCTATGGATGCCACCAACACCGCACCTCACTGGGTCGTGACGGCAACCGAGTTCCAAATCAACGCTTACGACTTCAACCTGTGGGACACCAACCCGAACTGCCATTGGGATTCCGTCACCTGGAACTTTGCCCAACCTGTGAACTGGATTCTTGAACCCTTTGGCGAAAAGAACCAGTGCTGTAAGGTGTATGTGCTTAGCCGCGTGGAAGACACCGTGTGGTTAGAGGCCCATGCCTACAACCGTTGCGCACCACAAGACGGCATCACCCAACGTTATTGGCTCATCAGCTCATTCATCGGCATTGATGAGGACGACCTTTCGACTGGTTCAGCTGCCTTCGATGTCATCCCCAACCCCAACAACGGTCAGATGCAACTCAACCTTGAACGCTTAACAGGTAAGATCGACATCAAAGTGTACGACATGAAAGGCACACTCATCGACCAGTTCGAGGCCCACAACAGCGGTTCCGGCACCTATGACTACAATATGAAAGGTAAGGCTGATGGCATCTATTTCTTCGTTGCCACCAGCAAGGAAGGCACCGTGGCGAGGAAAGTCGTCGTACAAAAATAAAAACACACAAAAAAAATTACAACTAATACTTTAATACCGCTCCACACATGAATAAGAGAATCAGACTGTTTTGTATCGTCTTGTTGTTGATGGCCATGCCCATGAGACAATTTGGACAAACCGTAAGAAACAACGCCATCGAAATAGAGTTATCAACCATCAGCAATCCAGACTATCGATACTGCCTGTTTTCTTATCTCGCCAATGATGAAAACATATCTTATGTCATCAACGAAGAAGAGAGTTCAGTATTATTGTCCTCAGCGACCAACCTTGACGAGCGACAGTTTCAAGCCTATTTTGATGAATTGAAAGCTGTTGCCGAAGAAAGCTTTACTACTTATTCAAGCGCAGACAAGGAGACGCAGGGAGCCACTTTCACATATTGGAAAGAACGCCTGCCCCAAGACCTATTTGTGTTGCTTTTCAGACAGCTGCTCATCGAGAATCCGACCAATAGGGACGGGAACCAGACTTGTGCCAATTCGGATCCATTCTGCACCACTGATGTAGTTACATTCCATGTAGATGCCAGTGCGGGTGGCGTTTGTGAGTCGGGGCCTAACTATGGTTGCATGACTCCGTATACCTCACGCCCACCATTCTGGTTCCACATGAAGATTGCTGTTGCCGGGACATTCACTATCCAAATCACCAATAGCAATGGCTTGGATTTGGACTTTTGTGCTTGGGGACCTTTTGCTGATCCCATTACCCCTTGTCCGAATCAACTCACCAGCGATAAAATCATTGATTGTGACTCGCCTTGGAACACTGTCCAAGAGTGCACCGTACCCAGTTCCTCGCAAGTTGGGCAATATTATATCATGGTCATCACCAAATACTCTTCTGGTTCAACAGACATCACCTTCCAGAAAATACCCAACAGCGGTCCAGGAGAGACCGACTGCGGCATTCTTCCTGGTATTGTCACGAACGATGGCCCATACTGCGTAGGGGAAACCATTCATTTGTCGGTCAATGCACAAGATGGTGCCACCTATAACTGGACTGGCCCTGCTGGATTCAATTCCAACCAACAGAACCCGACCCGCCCGAACTGCACCTTGAACATGGCTGGCATCTATACTTGTACCACTACCGTTGGTACACAATCCACCTCAGACACGACCAATGTCGTCATCTATCCCGACCCGACTGCTGATTTCAACTACACTACTGTATGCGTCGGCAATGCTACGCAGTTCAACAGTACCTCCACCACCAATCCTCCAGGCCAACAAATCAACAGCTACCAATGGAACTTCGGTGACGGTCAGACCGGAACAGGACAGAATACAAGCCACACATACGCCCAAGCCGGCAGCTATCAGGTGACCCTCACCGTGGCGACTGGCGGACACTGCATCGACCAAATCACCAAGACCGTGAACGTTTTTGGGCAGCCCACCTCCAATTTCACTTTCACCTCGGTCTGCAAAGGCAACCCGACCCAGTTCACCAGTACGGCCACTGCTCCCAGCGGACAGCAAATCTCCAGCTACCAATGGAACTTCGGTGACGGTCAGACAGGCTCAGGGCAAACGGTAAGCCACACCTACGCGCAAGCCGGCGACTATCAAGTGACCCACACCGTTGACATCGGTGGAGGAAGCTGCAATGACCAAATCACCCAAACCGTGCCCGTATATGCCACTCCCGTTCCCTCTGCCACAGCGCAACCTGGCACTGTCATCTATGGTGGTGTCGCCACCCTTTCCGCCAATGCCGGAGCCACAGGCTCGTTCAATTTCCATTGGGAACCCGCCAACAAAGTGGTCAACCCCAATAACCAGACCACACAGACCGTGATGCTTTATGAGACGACCACCTTCACCGTGACCGTCACCAACCCCCAAGGCGGATGTACGGCTTCAGCACAAGTTACGGTGAGCATCGAAGGTTCCAATATGGTTGCCATGGCCACAGCCGACCAGACCTCACTTTGCGAAGGCGAGTCGACCACATTGCACGCACAGCCTTCGGGCGGCACTGGCAACTACACTTACAGCTGGACACCTGCCAACACGCTCAACAACCCTAACATCCAGCATCCAGTGGCCACTCCGCCCGTAGGAACAACCACTTACACCTGTCATGTCAGCGACGGATTGAGCTCCCAAGACGTCAGCGTCACCATTGTGGTACATCCTAACGAAGAATCCGACATTTACGAAACCATTTGCGAAAACGACACCTACAGCTTCTTCGGAGAAATGCTTCAGACCCCTGGTGTGTACGACCACACCATTGAGACGCAATATGGCTGCGACAGTGTCATCCACCTGCATCTGAGCAACTGGCAGACCTACGAGACTACGATCACCGACCGTTTCTGCGAAAGCGAACACTATATGTTCTTCGACCAAGCCCTTGACGCACCTGGCATCTACTTTCACACCTTGGAATCGATGCATGGCTGCGACAGCGTCATCAAACTGAACCTCGCTCAAGACCCGATTTACGAATTCGACTATTATGAGTCCACCTGTCAAGGTGGTCTCGGCTACCATTACAACGGCGATTATCTGCAACCCAGTCCCTATCCATACGTCTATGTGTATGAATCCGTCATGGGCTGCGACAGCATCGTAAGCCTTCACATCGAAGAGGCTCAGTACAATTCAAAAAGCTATAATGTCTCTCTTTGCGCTGAAGAATACACCTGGGCTTCAAATGGTATAACCTATTATGAGTCAGGTATCTATTATGACACCCTGTCCTATCCTAACTCATGCGACAGCACACTCATCCTCTACCTTGAGTTAAGGCCCAGTTTCCAAAACGATGTTGTTGTCACCAGTTGTGATGCCTATCATTGGAAAAACGACGCCTATAACGTTGACATGACCTTCAACGAAAGCACAGTCTATACGCACCATTACATCAACAGTTTCGGTTGCGACAGCGAAGCCACGCTCTACCTCACCATCAATGACCATGACGAGAGTGATTTCACTGTCAGTGATGAGGAAAACTGCGACGAGTATTTCTGGGATCCGAAAGGACATGAGATTATTTACACCGACCACGAAGACCTCGTCTACACCATGTCGGGCACTTATCACCGCACCTATAAAAACCAATCCGACTGCGATAGTTTGGTCACCATGAATGTGCAATTTGCCTACACGCCCCATCCCACCGAAATCTACCCGATGGATGCCACCAACAATGCGCCTCACTGGGTCGTGACGGCTACCGAGTTCCAAATCAACTCGTACGACTTCAACCTTTGGGACACCAACCCGAACTGCCATTGGGACACCGTCACCTGGAGTTTTTCCCAACCCGTGAATTGGGTGCTTGAGCCTTTTGGCGAGAAAGCCAAATGCTGCAAAGTGTATGTGCTTGGCCAAGTCAACGACACGGTGTGGTTGGAAGCCCATGCCTTCAACCGTTGTGCCCCGCAAGACGGCATCATGCAACGTTATTGGCTTGTCTGCTCGTTCTATGGCGTAGAGGAGATAGAAAGCAGCCTTGCCAACTTCGATGTCATCCCCAACCCCAACAAGGGTGAGATGCAGCTCAATTTTGAATACCTCACGGGCAAAGTCAACGTGAGGGTATATGACATGAAAGGCACCCTCATCGACCAGTTTGAGACCATCAACAATGACGGTCCTAGTTCGTACCTTTACAATATGAAGAATAAGACAGACGGCATCTATTTCTTTGTCGCCACCAGCAAGGAAGGCACCGTGGCAAAGAAGGTCGTCATACAAAGATAACCTGTTTGAAATCAGCACATCATTCAACTATACTCTAATAATCTTTAAACCCTATGCAGAACAGAAGTAGATATATAGTAGTGTTTCTTTTACTTTTCGGCCTATCACTGAAGCCTTTTGCCCAACAACCCAAGCAAATCAAGGTCTCCGAGTTCAATGTATCCAACATCCCGACCATAGAAGAGCGGGTGTTTTTGGTACACTCCATTCTTGAACAGGGCTATATCTGCTATAGAAACCTCAACCTGCCCAACACCATCGATGTGTATGTTCAGAGCGATGCCTCTGACGAGCTCTCGGATTTCGACTTCTTTTTTGACCATGTTCTTTACGACCAGTTCAACGAGTTCAGCTATCTGGACAAGAACCAGCGTGGCGAGCTCTTTATGGAATGGCGGCAAGGCATTGATGACGAGGTATTCAAGACCCTCCTCGAAGACTTCACCCGAGGTCTGAGGACAGAAAATGCCACCTGTGAGACTGCTTTCCCCTTCTGCACCAATGTTGGATTATATGATTTTCCTGCGGGTGTCAACTCAGGCTCACCCTGCGGTGATTACACTCAAGCACATTGTTCCGAACCTTACTATTGCTCCGGCGTTTCCCACCAAGGCCAAGACAACTGCCTCTACACCGCACCCAACCCTGCCTTTTATTACATGCGCATCGATGAGCCAGGCAACTTGAACATTTATATGTACACCACCCCACCACAAGACATCGACTTCGACTGCTGGGGACCCTTTGACGACATCAACACAGCTTGCGACCTGTTAGCATGCAGTACCATGGTGGACTGCAGCTACAGTGCCGATCCCACAGAGAACTGTCATATCTACAACGCCCAAACAGGGCAGTACTATATCCTGCTGATTACCAACTACTCCAACGATCCTTGCAATATCTCTTTTGAAAACATCGGCACCGGCACCACCGACTGCAGCATCCTGCCACCATTGGTTAGTGGCGGTGGCCCTTACTGCGTGGGTGATACCATACAACTAACTGCTCAAAACCAGCCAGGTGCCACTTTCAGCTGGAGCGGTCCCAACAACTTCACCTCCACCTTGCAGAACCCCACCATTCCGAATTGCACCATTGAGATGGCTGGCATCTATACCTGCACTATCACCGTCGGTGACGAAAGCAGCAGTGCAGAGACAGAATTTGTTGCAATCTATGCCAAGCCTATCGCTGATTTCACCTTCGTTTCAGCCTGTGAGGGCGACCCGATTCAGTTCACAAGCACCGCAACCACCAACCCATCCGGACAACAAATCACAAGCTATGAATGGGACTTCGGTGACGGAGCCACCGACCGCGGACAGAGTGTCAGCCATACATACGCTACGGCTGGCGCCTATGAGGTGACACATCATGTATCAACCGGTAGCAGCGTCTGCAATGATGAGATCGTACAAACCGTTACCGTTTATGCCATTCCCGTTGCCACTGCATCAGCCAGTCCTAATTCCGTGATGTTCGGAGGCACTTCTACGATTACGGTCAATGTGGAGACCCCTGGCACCTTCAGCTTCCATTGGGAACCCGCCGACATGGTCCTCAATCCCGACAGCCAAACCACCCAGACCGTCCCCTTAGAAGAGACACAGGTCTTCACCGTGACCATCACCAACTTGCTGGGCGGTTGCAGCAGCACCGCACAAGTTGCCGTTGTGATGGCAGGCTCCAACTTGAGCGCCACCGCTACTGCTGACAGCTATGAGATTTGCGAGAACACCTCCACTACCCTCCATGTCCTGCCCTTGGCTGGAACGGGTGAATACACCTACAACTGGTCGCCTGCCAACCTGCTCAACAGCCCGACATCGCAAAATCCTGTAGCCACACCGCCCGTAGGCTCCACTACCTTCACTTGCCATGTGAGTGACGGTCTGACAAGCCAAGATGTCAGCGTGACCATACTCGTGCATCCCAATGAAGAATCCGACCTGTATGCATCGATTTGTGAGAACGGCACCTACAACTTCTTCGGTCAAAGCATCCAAGTTGCCGGTCTGTATCATCATACCCTTCAAACCATCTATGGCTGTGACAGTGTCGTCCACCTCCACCTGTCTACCAACGAACTGAATGAAACCAGTTTCACCGTTGGCGACGAGGAGAACTGCGACGAATACTATTGGGATCCAAAAGGACATGAAATCGTCAATACCGACCACGAAGGTTCTTTCTACAACCAATCGGGCACCTATCACCGCACCTATTTAAATTATTTTGGCTGCGACAGTTTGGTCACGATGAACGTCCAATTTGAATACACGCCACATCCTACAGAAATCTATCCCATGGACCCCGATAACACAGCTCCGCATTGGGTCATCACCGCGACCGAATTCCAAATCAACACCTACGACTTCCACCTTTGGGACACCAATCCAAACTGCCATTGGGACACCGTCACTTGGAGCTTCGCTGAACCGTTGGATTGGGTACTTGAGCCCTTCGGCGAGAAAGGACGATGCTGCAAAATTTACGTGTTGGACCAAGTGGAAGACACCATCTGGCTGAAAGCCAACGCCTTCAACCGTTGCGCACCTGAAGAAGGCATTGAAGAACGCTATTGGTTCGTCTGTTCTTTCTATGGAATCGACGAAGATGGCCCTTCGACAAGCTCAGGGACTATCAATTTCGATGTCGTCCCCAATCCCAACAACGGACAGATGCAAATCGTATTCGAGCGTCTCAGCGGCAAGGCTGACGTGAAAGTGTACGACATGAGAGGCACGATGATTGATAGTTTCGAGACCTACAACAACACCTCATACAATTACGACATGAGCGCCAAGAAAGACGGCATCTATTTCTTTGTCGCCACTTGCAAAGAAGGCACCATGGCCAAGAAGGTCGTCATACAAAGATAACCCCGTAGAGACTGCATTCACACCATCTCTACAACAACATAACACCTTAATATGAAGCAACATAGAGCAATCATCATAGCGTTCCTCCTCTTCTGCCTTGGCTGTTCGTCGGCCTGGGCACAGGACATCTCCACACAAGGCAAGGAGTTTTGGGTTTCGTTCTTGGGCAACGGCTACAAGACCAATGTCACCTACGGTTCCCCATGGGTGATCAACCAAGTGCTCATCAGTGGCAAGCGCGACTGCACAGGCGTCATCGAGAACCCCAACACAGGTTGGTCGCAATCTTTCACTGTTAGAGCCAACAGTATCACTACCATCGACAACCTTGAGTCAGAGTCCTATGTGGAAACAAGCGACAACGAAATCATAGTGACTAAAGGGCTGCGCATCATCACCACCGACACCGTATCGGTTTACTGCACCAATATCGCCAACGTATCGTTTGATGCCTCTTATGTGTTGCCCCGGCAAGCCCTGGCTGACAATTACATCCTTCAAAGCTACGACCAATCCACCTATGTAGGCATGGCCTATGATTATGCCCCATTTCTCACTAGTGCTTTCCTGATTGTCGCCACCGAAGACAACACCACGGTTGACATCACGCCAACCGTCACTTCGTTCACTGGCAATCATCCCGCATACGAAGAATTCAGCATCACCATGAACGCAGGAGAGGTCTTCCAGTTCCGTTCCTCCTCTAACGGCAACCATAGAGACTTGAGCGGAACCAAAGTTATTGCTCACGACTGCAAGAAAATAGCAGTTTTCAACGGCAACACCCTCACTGCCATCCCTGACAGCCGCACCAGTCGCGACATCGTATTTGAGCAAGCCATGCCGCTGCAAGCGTGGGGAAAACGATTTGCTGTCACCAGTTCGTATGGCCGCAACGACGATTTCGTAAAAATCACATCATCCTCCGATGGCAATACCATCTTGAAAAACGGAGAACTGTTGGCGACGCTGAATGCTGGCGAATCCCATATCTTCACCCTTTCGGGTAGTGAATCCTCTTGTTTCTTGGAATCGACTTATCCTGCTGCCGTATTTCTTTACAACACTTCCTACGACAGTTATGATCAATCCGGCGATCCTTCCATGGTCTGGATAGCCCCCATTGAGCAACGCATTGATGAAGTCACGTTCACAACTTTCCATGACTACAACTATGCTGACATCGACCACCATTATGTGAACATTATTGTAAACACGGAAGATATCGCCACAGTTCACCTTGACAACGATGTCATCTCACCCTTGTTATTCCGCCGTGTCAATGGCAACAGCGATTACAGTTTTGCACAGATAGAAATCTCACACGACATACACCGCTTGTCATGTGCACATGGCTTTAACGCGCATGTTTATGGCTTCGGCTATGCCAAAGGTTATGCCTATCTTGTCGGTTCCAAGGCCACAAATCTCAGCACTTCATTGGTCCTCAATGACGTAGTTATACAGCCCAACGAAACCTACTCATACTGCGTCGAGGAGCCAATCGTTTTCTCAGCCGAAGTCAATCTGCCAAACTACACTCTGACCTGGGACTTTGGTGACGGCACCACAAGCAGCCAGAACCCAGTAACCCACATTTACCACAATAGGAGTATCTATCCAGCCACCTTACTAGTCACCACCGAGGCAGGCGGATGTACCGGTTCGGAAAGCGACACCACAAAATTCTTCATTGACGTCACCCAACAATATGTTTATGAAAACGATGAGGCCTGCATCGGCGAGCTATACTCCGGCTTTGGCTTCAACAACGTTCACATCAACAACGACACCATTCTGACCCGCTTACAAGACAACCCAATACATCCGGAATGCCAGGATTCGTTGGTGCTACACATTACCACCCGACCCAGTTATCACATCCCTCTCAACGACAGCCGCTGCTGGCAAGGCCAACCTGGTGTGTATGACGGCTATGGTTTCAGCTTCGTTTACGACCAACCTGGCACCTACGACAGACAACTCTATCTCACGACTGTCAGCGGCTGCGACAGCATCATCAACCTTCACCTTGTCGTGGACGACCAAATCACCCACGAATTCGATCACCACGAATGCAGCAACAGCTTTGTCTGGGATGGGCAATCCTACTCTGCACCAGGAGATTACGAACGGATCTACACAACCCCAGGTGGCTGCGACAGCATCGTTACGTTGCACCTCACCATGGGTATGCCACAATACACCAGCTTCGACACCATCACCTGTAGCGCTTTCCAATGGAACGGGGTGGAATATGCCCAAAGCGGCACCTACCAACAGCAGTTCACCACCTACGACGGCTGCGACAGCATCGTGGAATGCCATCTGACCCTCTCCGGCAATGTGGAAGGCCCGACGATTGAGGTCTCAGAATGCGACTCCTACCATTGGTTTGATACGGACTATACCGTTTCAGGACTCTATCAAAACACCCTGTCTACCCCATTGGGCTGCGACAGCACCGTTTACCTTAACCTCGATTTGGAGTACACCCCCAACCCTACCGATATCTACCCAAAAGACCCTGACAACATCGCACCTCACTGGGTCGTGACTGCCACCGAGTTCCAAATCAACACATACGATTTCTATTTCTGGGAGCAGAATACCCACTGCCATTGGGACTCCATTACTTGGGCTTTCGAAAACCCTGAGGTTCAATGGATTCTCGAGCCTGACACAACCACCTATCCTGCCGGAAAGAATTGCCGTATCTATGTCTTAAATCATGTAGATGACACCGTATGGCTCAGCGCCAAAGTATACAATAAATGCTATCCGCAAGGCATCGAACGCCGCTATTGGTTCGTCTGTTCTTTCTATGGCATGGAAGAGAATGGTCTTTCGACAGATGTAGGAGTTTTCTCTGTCACACCTAACCCCAACAATGGTCAAATGAACCTGAACTTTGAGAACCTCACGGGCAGAATCAACCTCAAAGTGTATGACATGCGAGGCAATCTGATCGATGAGCTCCAAATCATCAACGAAGCAGACTCCTATTCTATGCCTTACCAATGCAAGACACCGCATGAAGGGCTTTATATGTTCGTGGTCTCAAACAAAAATGCGGTTTTGACAAAAAAAGTGGTACTTTTTTAGAATATTTGTTATTTAAACGGAATTTTTTGTATTTTAGCGGCATAATCAAGTATTAAAAATATTGATGCCATGAAACAGATTAAGTCTACCATTTTGATTTTAGCGGTTTTGTTCTCCGCCATTTTGCCATCTTTCGCACAGGATGCGTCCACTCAAGGCACCGAGTTTTGGGTGTCTTTCATGAGCAACGGTCACAAGTACCATCCACAAGCACCTAATGATGGTAACTGGATCCTTACCCAATTGCTCATCAGTGCAGAACGTAATTGCAGCGGCACCATCACCAATCCACAGACAGGCTGGTCAACCTCTTTCAACGTATTAGCCAACAATATAACAACTGTTGAAATTCCTGAAGACCAAGCCTATGTCGACGGATCCTCGGAACAAGTGTTGAACAAAGGTCTGCAAGTCATCACTGATGACACCGTATCGGTCTTCTGTACCAACATTGCCCACCTCTCTTTCGATGCCTCATACGTGCTACCTATCCAAAGCCTGGCCGATGATTACATCATCCAGACCTACGACCAGTCACACGCTTCTGGAAGCAGCTTCCAAACCAACAATCAGACCAGTGCATTTCTCGTCATGGCTACCGAGGATGGCACCGTTGTCGACATCACACTCACTGCGGACGCATACGGCGGTCATCATGCCAACAGTGCATTTTCTGTTGATTTAAACAAAGGACAGGTCTATCAAGTGCGGTCCAACAAAGACTATGACGAACGTGACCTTAGCGGCTCCCGTGTGACTGCACGCAACAACAAACCTATAGCGGTCTTCAACGGCAACACCCTGACCTCTGTGCCTACCAATGGCAGCAGCTTCGACCATATCTTCGAACAAGCCATGCCGCTCCAATCGTGGGGTAAAAAGTTTGTGGTGACCAGCTCGCTTGAGCGCGAACAAGACTACGTGAAAGTCACTTCCGCTTTCGACAATAATGAAATCCGTAAGAATGGTGAGCTCATTGCCACACTTAGTAACAACGAGTCACACATCTTTCCTTTGAGCAATTCCGAAAAGTCTTGTTTCATCGAATGCACTGGTCCCGCAGCAGTGTATCTTTACAACACCACCCGTGGCGGCAACTCCATCGGCGACCCATCGGTGGTGTGGATTGCCCCTATCGAACAGCGCATCGACGAAATCACCTTCTCCACTTTCAATAACCAGAACATCAACATTGACACCCACCACGTCAACATCATCGTCAACAAAAGCGATGTAGGCACCGTGAAGTTAGACGGCAACTTCATCCCTGCCAACCAATTTGAAGACGTCAACGGTACCAGCAATTACAGCTTCACCCGACAGAACATCATTCATGGCGTCCATCATCTGGAATGCTTCGGAGGCTTTAACGCCCATGTCTATGGATTCGGAATCGCCAAAGGATATGCCTATCTCGTGGGCTCAAAAGCCATCGACCTCAGCACAAGGGTCAGCATGAACGAGACCTTCGTCCCGAAAGAAGGCACATACGAGTATTGCCCCGATGCCACCATCACTTTTGAGGCAGAAGTCAATATAGAAAACGCCTCCATCTTGTGGGATTTTGGCGACGGCATGACGAGCACCCAGAATCCTGTCGACCACACCTACGCGGAGAAACGGGTTTATGAAGTCATACTCACAGCCACCGCCAAAGGGGAAGGTCCCTTGTCGAACGATGTCTCGCATTACTTTGTCGACACCCGAAAGAAGCTCTTCACCGAAGAGATTGAAGTATGCAAAGGCTTTGTTTACAACGACCATGGCCTCCATGTCGTCATCACCAACGACACCATCCTCGGAACCGAGATTGACAACACCCTCCATCCCATCTGCAAAGACAGTTTGTTGGTCTATGTCACTGCATTACCTGGCTATTATGCTTCCTACAACGATGCCCGTTGCTGGAGAGGTATTCCTGAAACCTACGAAGGATATGGCTTCAACTTTGTGTACGACCATCCCGGCATTTATGACCAACAGATCAGCGAGTCCACCCCTGAGGGGTGTGACAGCATCATTGACCTGCACCTTGTCGTCTCCGACCGCATCATCAACCCCGACACCATAGTGCAAGTTTTGTGTTCTGAATCCTACACTTGGAATGGCGAGACCTATACCGAAGACGGCATCTATGACCAGACCTTTGTCTCTGTTGCAGGTTGCGACAGTATTGTCACGTTACATCTTACACTCTCACAGATATTAGAAGGAGGCACCGACACCTTGACCGGCAACTGCTCGGGATTGATGTGGCATGGCCATTTTTACGACCATCCTGGTTTTTATACCGATACGATACAAAGCTCCTTAGGTTGCGACAGCATCGTTCATCTTTCCATGACCATGCCCTCCCCACCCGACCCATCTGAGATATTCCCCATGGATAGCACCATCACCAAGCCGCACTATGTGATTACGAGCACTGAATTCGAGGTCCAACACTATGACTTCTATATCAAAGACAACATTCCTGGCAACGTATGGGATTCTGTCTCCTGGGTATTGGAAACCGAATGTGACTGGATACTGCAGCCTTTCGGCGAGAAGAACACCTGTTGCCGAGTCGTCGTACTCAACCGTGTGGAAGACACCGTTTGGCTCAAGGCCAAGGTACATAGCCCCTGCGACCCTGAAGGCAGCATCGAGCGCCGTTTCTGGTTCCTTTGCTCGTTTTATGGAATAGACGACAACAGCTCTTCGACAGACTCATTGACTTTTGACATCATCCCCAACCCCAACAATGGTGAGATGAGTATCATCACCAACAATCTGGAAGGATTGATGGATGTAAGGGTTTACAACATGACAGGCCTGCTAATAGACCAGTTCATCTTTTCAGCCACGCCTGACAGTCCTCACCATTACAATCTACGCAATTATCCCAACGGAATATACCTCATGGTTCTCTGTCACCAAGGAACCATCACCTCCAAAAAATTCATCATATCAAAATAATATTCAAGCCATTACAATAAACAGCAAAAAAAATCGTTCGCTTTGTCGAACGTAAAGAGTAAATCCTTACATTTGCCAGATTATTTTTTCATATCAAAATAGAACCTCATCCATAGCCATAAGACGATGAAGAAACACCTATTCAGAACACTGGTTTTCATTTGCGGGCTCGCGCTTTTCAGCTCCTGTATGAAAGACGACCCAAAGAACAACGAGACCGTATACTACGCTTACCAGCAGATTCCGAACATCAATGAATTCATGCCTCAAACACTATTGAATGCTTTCAGCAACTATCTTTATTATGGAGATGAACCGCCCAAGATCGAAGGTTCCTTCGTCGTTGATAACATTTGGATCACTGACGCCATTTTGTCGCCGGGCAGTCCTTGGATGGCACCCATCACCTCTATCCCCACACCCCAGTATTTCGAATTCTACGAACAGCACAAAGGCATCGCCAAGCTGAACTTCAAATATCCCAAAGGAACACCATCAGATTACACCTATTTTGTGGAGCGTTCCGATCCCGACTCAACTTACGCGGTTGTCACTGCCGATCCCGAATTCTTTATCAACGACACTATTGCCCCTTCCTATTTCAAAAACGACAACTATAAGAAGGAGGACTTCAACACGGTCTATATCATGGGAAACGACCCTTACTTCACAGTCTACTATTATGAAATCCGCGACATCAAATCGAAGGCCCAGCCGCTCAATGCTGTCATCTTCTCAGGCAGAATGGACAAGGAAATCACGGTAGTGAACGACACGGTCAACCAAGTCACCGACACCGTTGTAAAACCCGTCATCAAAGACCTCAAGTGGTGTATCGAGACCATGAAATACTATAAGGAGGGTACCAGCATCTCGCAAATTATCTCTCTTGGATTCCTTCCTTCAAAAGGCGATGCGATGATCCTCAAAAACGAGGGCGTTGTCCATACAGGTGAATTTCACGAATAACAACAAGCCAAGACCATTAGCAGAATGAAAAAGTCAACAAGCATATTCCTATTAGTCCTTCTTCTCATCAGCAGTGCGGCTCAAGCACAATTCAAAAAGCCGTTACAATCTGCCAGCAGCAAGGTGAATTCGATGGAAGCCAGATACAACATTGGCCTCATCGGCGGTGTCACTTCAACCTATTGGTTCCACTTTGGCGGGACAAAAACGAAATACCAAGAGCCTTTCAATTTCGGTATCGTTGGTGGCCTATCCGTCGAACGTATGATGAACCCCAACCTTTCTTTAGGCATTCAAGGACTTTACGCCATGCGCAACTTACAGATCAATTACGAAGTGTTGAACTTTCCAATAGCCCTCAACGAAAGCAAGGATTTCTACCGCCAGCTTGACATCAATTATCAGGAAGTCAACATACAAGTGCCGCTGACCTACTATCTCTCCAAGAGCAGTATCAGACCCTACGTTTTTGTCGCGCCACATGTCAGCATCCCCCTTTCAGGAAAAATGATCTGGCAGAAAAAAGAAATCCTGAACTACGGCACTGCCGACCAGCACTATAGCGAAACAGGTGCCACCGTTGATACGGTTGAGATGAACGCCCAAAACACAAGACAATGGAATATTGGATTAGTTGCCGGTGTCGGTGTGATGTTCAAACTCAACATGAACAACTATTATTTCCTTATCAAAGCTGACATCTCAGCCCATGCAGACGTCATCAACTCGTTCACCAAAGAGGAAATCCATGGCGAATCGCAGAATGTCGTCGGCGCAGGCTACATCGACCCCTATCTGTTGGGTACGAGATTCAACACCGATGCCACCGCAAAAATCACCTTCATGTTCCCCTTGAAGAAGCAACTGCAAGGCGCGTGCATACGGTGGGGAGAGTATGATTAATCTCTTATAAATCACAATACTATGAAGAAAAGTTTACTAACCGTTTTAGCCATCATGCTTGCTTTGACGGGCAGCATTGCTATGGCACAAACCTTCAATTATCCCGTCAAAGGGAAGCAAGGCTTTGCCTTGACACAGAAGACCCGCAACGGACTGCACATCAGCTACAACCTTGGGCAGATGTCGTTGAGCCAACTCAACTACCGTGGCGAGGAAATGTCGGAGATTACCATCTCGGCCATCGCTCTTCCCAACAACGCAGGTTGTCCCAACCTGCCCACTGAAAGCCGTATGATGGCCATCCCGCAAGGCGCCACTGCATCTCTCAACGTGGTGCGCTTCGACAAAGAAGTCATTCATAACGTTAACATCGCACCTGCGCTCCGCATCCAAGCTGAGAGCGAAGAGCCCGATATGAACTATGTGAAAGACATGACCGTCTACAGCAAAAATGCCTACTACCCCGCCGAGCCTTTCGTTATGGGTAGCTCCTACATCCGTGGCGTTGAGTCGGTTACGGTCGCCATCACCCCTTTCCAGTACAACCCTGTCACCAAAGACCTGATCGTCTATACCAACGTCGAGCTTGCCGTCACTTTTGAAGGCGGCAATGGCCATTTCGGTGAAGACCGTCTGCGTTCACCCTACTGGGATCCAATCCTCGCCGCCGAGCTGCTGAACTACGACCAGTTGCCCGTCATCGACTATGAGGCTCGTATGCAAAAGTGGCTTCGCGACGGTGACAAGGGTGCTGAATACCTCATCATCACGCCCAACAACGACGCTTGGGCCGAATATGCCAACCAACTGAAGGAATACCGCACCCGCCAAGGCATCATCACCGAAGTCTATCGCCTAGATGAAATGCCCGCCACCTCCACTGCACAAATGAAGAGCTGGTTCCACAATGCCTACAACACTTGGGAGATCGCACCCGTGGCCGTTTGTTTGCTTGGTGACCATGGCAACAACATGGGTCAATACATTCCTGCTGAGACTGTCAGTCATCCCTCAAACGGCAGCTGCATCACCGATAATCGTTACGCCGATGCGGTCGGCAATGACAACCTGCCCGACATGGTGTTCTCCCGCCTGATCGCTGAGACCCCAGACCAATTGCCAGTCTTCGTTGGCAAACAAATCGAATACGAATACACCAACCCCAACATGGATCCGAACTTCTACACCCGCCCCATCACTGCATTGGGATGGCAAACCGAACGCTGGTTCCAAATCTGTTCTGAGGTTTTCGGAGGTTATATGCGCAACCATGGCTACGACCCGAACCGTATCAACTGCATCTATAGCGGAACTCCTGGCAACCAATGGTCAAGCAACCAGAACACCTCAATGGTGGTCAACTACTTCGGCCCCAATGGTGTCGGGTATATTCCACAAACCCCAAGTGAGCTTGGTGGCTGGACGGGTGGCACACCTGAACAGGTAGTGCAAGCCGTCAACGAAGGTGCTTTCTGGTTACAGCACCGTGACCATGGTCTGGAGACAGGTTGGGGTGAACCCGCTGTTCGCAACAGTCATGTCTACCAAATGAACAATGTCGGCAAACTACCGTTCGTGATGTCCATCAACTGTCTCACGGGTAAGTTCAACTACAACCAAGACTGCTTCTGCGAGGCTTGGATGCGCCGCACCTACAATGGCGAGAATGCCGGTGCTGTCGGCGTGCTGTGTCCTACTGAGACTTCCTATTCCTTCGTCAATGACGCCTATGTTTGGGGTGTTTACGATCTTTTCGATGGTGACTTCATGCCCGACTATGGCCCCTTTGCGACTCATACAGGCAACTGGATGCCCGCTTTCGGTAATGTGGCAGGCAAATACTTCCTTGCCCAGAGCAATTGGCCATACAATTCGGAAAGCAAGGACATTACCTACACCATGTTCACTGCACACTGCGATGCCTTCCTGTGCATCTATACACAAGTGCCTCAAGAAATGGAAGTTCTCCATCCAGAAGTAATCATTGCCGGTTTAGGTGAAGTCACCATCACCGCCCCTGAAGGTTGCATGATTAGCTTGGTGAAAGAAGATGGAGAAGGCGGATGGGAGATTCTCGCCGTGGCTGAAGCCACCGGTGAGCCACAAACTATCGAGTTTGTCTCACAAGTGCCCCCAACCGAGATTAACCTCATCGTAACTGGTCAAAACTACTTGCGTTATGAAGCTGTTATGGGTGTCATCCCCGCTAATGGTCCCTATATCGTCTTCGACAACAAGGTCATCCACGACCAGAACGCCAACCAACAACTTGACTTCGGTGAGACCATCGACCTCGACATCACAATGAAGAACGTCGGCAGTGAATCAATGGAAGCTTTTGAGGCCGTACTTGAGACCGAATCGGAATACATTACCATCACCAACGGAACTGCTCAATTCCAAAGCATGGCGCCTAACGAAACCCAAACCGTCGCCAATGCCTTCTCATTCACTGTAGCCGACAACGTGCCCGACAACACAAGCAACCGCTTCACCATCACAGTGACCAATGGCAACGACACCTATATCAGCAATCTGTCCATGAAAGCCTACGCTCCCGTCTTCAAACTCGGTGGTATGATCATCACTGAAATAAACGGCAATGGTAACGGTCGCTTGGATGCTGGCGAGACCGCACAACTTAGCTTCCCGATTGAGAACAACGGTCATGCCGATGCCCCAACCACCGAGGCCACTTTGCAGATGCTTTCTCCTTATATTACTATTGATGAAGGCACAGTAACCTTCGACAATGTCAATGCTGGCGAGATGCAGACCGCGGTCTACGACATCACTATCAGTGAAGACACTCCTGTAGGCTACATTTGTCCGCTCGCTCTTAATGTGGTTTCGGCTCAATACGGTGCCCAAAACGACTATGTTGCCAAGGTCGGCCTTATCATCGAAGACTTTGAAAGCGGAGAGTTCGGTGAAGGCTGGGCTAATGATGCCACCCATCCATGGCGCATCGTCAGCGAAAACCCATACGAGGGCCAATACTGCGTAAAGTCGGGTTCCATTGGCAATAATGCCTCCACCACCTTGATTCTAACCCACGAAGCTGGTTCCAACGACACTATCTCCTTCTATTATAAGGTATCATCAGAGTCCGGCTGGGACAAGCTGCACTTCTATATCGACAACCAAGAGAAGAACGATTGGTCGGGTACCATCGGCTGGACCAAGGCCTCTTACCCCGTCAGTGCAGGCCGTCACAACTATAAATGGTCTTATACCAAGGACTCCAGCCAATCCAGCGGCAGCGACTGCGCATGGATCGACTTTGTCAGCCTACCCGCCGCCCGCATCATGGCAGGTACTGCCGGGTATGATGTGACTGTATGCGAAGGCACCGATGCCCAAATTGTAGGTTATGCCATCCACTATGACAACCTGCAGTGGACCACCTCAGGCGACGGCACCTTCGACGATGCCACCATCGCTACCCCGATTTACACGCCTGGTATTCAAGACATTGCCAACCATCAGGCCACACTGACTCTCACCATCACTGGCGAAGACGAGACAATCACAGACGACATGACGGTGATTATCGTGGAAAAGGCAGTGATTACTCCCGCTCTTGTAGGAGAAACCCATTGTGCCGTCAACGAGCCGCAAACGATTGCCGTTGATATCACTGGCGACTATGTCTCATTCCAATGGCTGACTTCAGGCGATGGCGAATTTGAAGATGCAACAGCATTAGAGACCACCTACACACCTGGCCTTCAAGATATTGCCAATGGCGTTTCCTTGACTGCCTTTGCCGTTACTCCTGGTTGTGGTTCAGTCACATACGACTATCCGTTTGAGATGAACCCGATGCCTGAAATGACTTTGGCTACTGAATCCATTACGGTTTGTCAAGGCGAAAATGCCGTGATGAACTTCACTCTTGACGGTTATACGCCTAACGGCATACCCACATCACCTGATTTCACCGTCTTTATCAACGGCGAGCGTTACGAACTCACTCAAAACACTACTTCCATCGACTTTGGCATTCTTGAAGTTGGCGAACATGTCTATAACATCACGAGCATAGCCAACCGTCCTGGATGTAATGTCGTTTTTGACGAAGGCGAGTTCACCTTCACCGTCAAAGTGAATGCAGCACCGACCATGACCATCAGCGAAGTGCCTGAAAACCTCTGCGAAGGCGAGAGCGTTAACATTGAGTTCAACTTCTCGGGCACAGCTCCATTCTCCGTAGAAGCCACAGGCATGGATAACTTCATGACTGAAGGTAATGACTATACTATGACACTTACACCTACATCTGATGTCAACGTTACCTTTACTAAGGTGACCGATGCTAACGGCTGCGAAACCACCTTCGAGCAAGCCGTCAACATAGTGG
>JAEEGJ010010257.1_pt1 | contig 24525 bp, 23 predicted proteins | sample 8958761 | NCBI WGS metagenome assembly JAEEGJ01 (sample SAMN16246546, study PRJNA631951) | gut metagenome | biome: gut microbiome; feature: rumen; material: RS-attached | host: Bos | place: Iran: Karaj | collected 2018-10 | reverse complement strand
GGTTCGTTATCCTGCTGCTGGGAATCTGCGGTATAGTCCTGGGCGTTCTTGGGCTTAAGAATCCGGACGTTACGGCAGCAACCCTCTCTACTCTGATTGGTCTTGGGGTAATTGCCATGGGTGCCGCCTACCTGTTTGCACTGCTCGGTATCACCAGATTCCAGAAAAGGGTGGACGGATTCCGCCGGGAAATAGATATCGACGATCAGAGCGGTAATTGACATTTTAGCGAACTATGGAAATTCTGGTGATAGGCAAAAGTCCCCGCCCGCGAGGCCCTCGCTCAAGAAGTAATTCCGCCACGTAGTCCTGGGGCAAATCTATCGGGAGATCGCAAGGTCTCCCGTTTTTTTTATTATGTATATAGACAATACCCATTTCAACGGAACAGGGTAGGAACCGTGAAATGTAAGTAGCTGAGCTATAGTCATTTATGTAAATTAAGGTGGGAAATATTCCCACCTTAATTTACATAATTCGTTGATTTACAGCGAGTTGCATTTCACGATATAGAAGTCCTATTTTTTCATATCGGGCTTCAACGCGCGTTCCGCAAGGCGGATGGCAACGATTGCGACAGGGATTGTGAGAACCAGCACTATAATCAGCACGGGGATGTTGTTGATGACGGGAATCATTAGCTGGTCGTATCCGGGGCGCATTTCCTCCACGGCGGCGGCCAGGGCGCCTTCGGTGTCGAACCACCAGTGGGAGATGTAGGCGAAGAAAGAGAAGGCGAAGGGGACGAAGCTCCAGCGGACGCCCTTCAACGTGTCGTATTTGCAGATAAACCGGATTAGTTCGGCCAGAGCCGTAAGGACAACAGTGCCGATGATGTAGGGCATATCGGCCTCTCCGACAATCAGGAACAGCACGCAGATGAATCCGTTCAGGGCCAGGGCCGCGCCGAATCCACGGATAGCCGTGCAGGTGTACAGGTAAATGAATGCGGTCACAAGCGGAAGGATTGCGCCCACATACGCATAGCATGCCGGGTGAATAATGCCGCTGGTAGCGCCAAGGATAAATGTGGCAAGATAGGCTATTGCCATCAGGATTACTTTAAAAACAGGTTTCATACACTATAAACTTTAAGATGACGTGGCAAAGGTACCACATCATCTCAAGCCGGTAAATCCCTATTTTTAGTGATATTATCCTATAATGAAGCCCGGAGTATGGACAGGATGTCTTCTTCGCTCAGGGGGACGTAGGCGCTGTCCAGGCCTTCGTTAACCGCGATGTGGTGGGCCATTTCGGCAAGCCTATCCTCTCCGATGCCAACTTCGCGCAGGTGCATGGGTATGCCGATGGACTCATAGAAGGTATATGTCCTGTCGATTGCCTCCTTGGCAATGGCCCAGCCGTCCAGCCCCGAGTCAATTCCGAAGACATTCACGCCGTACTTGACGAAGCGGGGGAGTGTACGCTCGCTGAGGATATGCTGCATCCAGCGGGGCGTGATGATGGCGAGGCCTTCGCCATGGGTGATGTCGTAGTAGCCGCTGAGGGCATGCTCAATGCCGTGCATCGGCCAGCCGGAATCACTGTTTCCAAGCGACATTATGTTGTTGCACGCAAGGGTGCATACGAACATCATCTCGGCGCGCGCAGTATAGTCCTCCGGATTATCAAGGCAGGCACGACCATTTACCATCAGGCTCTTGATGCCGGCTTCGCAGAATCCGTCGTTCATCAGGGTTGCGTCTTCGCAGAAGTACTGCTCCAGGATGTGATTCATGGCATCGGCAATGCCTGCAGCCGTCTGCTTCTTCGAGACACTAAAAGTATAGCAGGGATCCAGGAATGACGCCACCGGAAAAAGCAGAGGGTCGATGTAGCCGATTTTGTCGTTGGTCTCCGTGCGGGATATCACTCCGCCGCAGTCGTATTCACTGCCGGTGGCGGCCAGGGTGAGTACATCCACGATGGGAAGGGCCTTCCGCGCTTTCACCTTGTAGGAAATCAAATCCCAGGGATCTCCGTCGTAGCAGGCTCCGGCCGCAATCGCCTTGGAGCAGTCCAGAACGCTTCCTCCACCCACCGACAGAATCACCTCGATGCCGTTTTCCTTGCACAGCCGCACGCCATCAAGCACGCTGGGATCATATTTTGGATTGGGCTGGATGCCGGGGAGTTCCGTGATTTCAAATCCGTCGAGCAGCTGCAAGACCTTATCATACAGGCCGATTTTCTTGATGCTGCCGCCACCATAGGTTAGCAGCACTTTTTTGCCGATGCCCCCAAGTACCTCCGGCAGTTTCTCGATGACTCCTTTCCCGAAAATGAGTCTCGTGGGGGTGCAGTATTCAAAGTTTTGCATAATGAAACGGTTTATTGCTTATGGTTTTCCAGGGCGGCCTTGATAAAGGCGGTGAAGATGGGCTGGGGCTGTTCAGGGGTGCTCTTGAATTCGGGGTGGAACTGTGTGCCGATAAAGAAGGGGTGCGAGGGAATCTCCACGATTTCCACGAGGCCGGTATCCGGATTCACGCCGGAGACTTTCAGGCCGGCGCGTTCCATCTCAGAGCGATAGGCATCGTTGAATTCATAGCGGTGGCGATGACGTTCGTAAATCACCTCATTGCCGTAAATGGCGGCTGCTAGGGTTCCCGGGACCATTTTGCAGGCATAGGCCCCAAGACGCATGGTTCCGCCCTTTATCGTGGTTGTTTTCTGCTCTTCCATAAGGTCGATGACGGGGTGTGAGGTTTTCCCATCCATCTCAACCGAGGCGGCATCGGCATACCCCAGAACGTCACGGGCAAACTCCACGACGGCCATCTGCATGCCAAGGCAGATTCCGAAGAAAGGAATCTTATTCTCGCGCGCATAGCGCACCGCGGCGATTTTTCCGGGAATGCCACGCTCTCCGAATCCCGGGGCGACCAGGATTCCATCGGCCCCGGAGAGAACTTCGGCAACATTTTCCTCGGTCACATGCTCCGAGTGGATGCACTTCACGTTCACCCGGCACTCGTTGGCGGCGCCAGCGTGGACGAAAGCCTCCTGGATGGACTTGTAGGCGTCCTGGAGCTCCACGTATTTACCCACCATTGCGATATTCACTTCCTTCTTCGGATTCTGAAGGCGTTGGAGGAAGGATTTCAGGGCCGACAGTTCCGGCTCCGGGGCGCATCCCTTGATTTCCAGTTTGTTCACCACCAGCGTATCCAGCCCCTCGTCTTCCAGGTTCAGCGGAACCTGATAGATGCTCCACGCGTCGATACACTGGATAACATGGCCGGGGCGCACATTGCAGAACAGGGCTATCTTTTTCTTGAGCTCTGGGGAGAGGGGCCTTTCCGTGCGGCAGACGATGATGTCCGGATGCACACCCCAGCTCTGGAGCTCCTGGACGGAGTGCTGTGTGGGCTTTGTCTTCAGCTCTTTTGCGGCTTTGAGGTAGGGGATAAGCGTGAGATGGATGCTCAGGAAATCCTCCTCCGGAAGTTCCCACTGAAGCTGGCGCATGGCTTCCACGAACGGCATTGATTCCATGTCGCCAACGGTGCCGCCAACCTCCGTTATCACCACGTCGAACCTGCCGGTTTTGCCAAGCAGAAGCATCCTGCGCTTGATTTCATCCGTGATGTGCGGAACAATCTGTACGGTCTTTCCCAGGTATGCGCCCTCGCGCTCTTTAGTGATGACCGTGTTGTAAACCTTGCCGGTGGTAACGTTGTTCGCCTTGGACATGTGAACTCCAAGGAAACGCTCGTAGTGCCCAAGGTCCAGGTCTGTTTCCGCGCCGTCTTCCGTTACGTAGCACTCGCCGTGCTCATACGGATTAAGCGTGCCGGGATCCACATTGATATAAGGATCGAATTTCTGGATGGTGACGCGGAGCCCGCGCCCCTGAAGGAGCTTTGCAAGAGATGCGGCTACGATTCCCTTTCCAAGGGAAGATGCAACTCCGCCGGTAACGAAAACAAACTTTGTGTTCATTGTCCAAATGTTTAAAACAGCATATCCCAGGCGGCGCTTTGGGCGCGGGAACTGTGGGCGGCGTTCATCTTGCCGAAGTTCCACCTTACGCCGAAAAGGAAATACCGGCCCATTACGAGGCGGTAGGTGTCTTCCTCGTAATTGGCGGTTATGGTGTGTCTGAGATTGCGGGTTTGGTTCAGTATGTCGTGAACGGTGAGGCTGAGGTTGAATGCGCCGATACTCTTGTTGATTTCGGCGTTCCAGCGCCATTCGGGCAGACCGTAGCCTTCCGTATAGCCTTTGAAGAAGGCGTATGAGATGTCCGTGTTGAACTCAAATTCGTGTTTTGTGGTATATGAACCGCGGAACAGAAGTTCCGTGTCCAGGGTGTTCAGATTGGCCCTTGGATCCAGGGAATAGCGTGCGATGTGCCCCGTTGAGTTCACTTCCGCGGCCAGTGAATAGTTGTCCTGGTTGAACTTGAGCGTGAGGCTCGCGTACGGGCTCCAGTGAGTGGTGTTGCTTTCCGCGAAACCGCTGGCCCCACTGTAGAAGGCGTTGCCGTCGGCATTGCCCCAGAAGCCGTCCATGAATGCGGAGTAGTTGAACGTATCCTTGTCCAGGCCCGCCAGAGAAGTTGCGGCCTGGTAACTCATCGATGAAGTATAGGAACACTGCCCGTAAAAGGACAGCGAGAGGTTCTTCTTGGAGTCCAGGGGAGTGGTGTAACTGGCAGAGAAGGTGGTGCTGAGTTTTGGCTTGGCGGTATTTACCGGGATGGAATAAAGGATGCCGGAAGCATCGTACCACTGCGCCGAACTGATGGGATTGAAAAAGATGTTGCCGAACCAATAAACCATCAGGTTGGTGAACTTCTCGCGGTTGTTCCTGGTCCAGTACAAATTGAAAAAGGTGGTCGAGTACGGCTTCAGATAGACGTTTCCCATACTCAGGCGTGAAGGATTGCTGATGTCCAGCACCGGAAGCATCCTGGAACTGGGCGGGGCCTGGGTATATCCGTAAACGTATAACCTTATGCGGTCATTATCTTTGCTGTGCTGGATACGGAAGGTGGGCGTGATGAACCAGTTCCACTCGTTTGTTCCGCTGATTTCCTCTATTCCGAAACTCTTGGAATAAACCTCGTTCAAAAGGCCGGAAAGAGAGGCTCCCGCAGTGAGCCAGCTGTCTTCTCCCCATTTATACTGCAGGGTGAGATCGTATTCCTGGGCGAGGGAGTTGCCGCGGCTCACGGAGGAGTAATAGTCGTTAGCCCCGGCGGCATCGAATGCATCACGGACAAGGTTCTTTCTTGTCCATGTGATGTCTGCGGTTGTGGCCAAGGTCCATTTGTCGCTCAGTGGCTCGGAATAATTAAGGCTTCCGTTCAGCCATGTGGATGCTTTGTCCGAGAGGTAGGACATCGAGCGCCTCTCTTCCACTCCGCCAAGGGTGAAGACGGATGATTCGGAGGATTCGCCGCCCTCGGAATTATAATAGGTACTTACGCCGACACCCAGATTCCTGTTATTCCTGCCCCACAGTTCACGGAAGGTGAAATCGGCCGCTAAATAGGCATAATTACTGGAGGATAGTCTGTGCACGGAGTTCTCCGAACCGTTCACAAGGCTCCCATCCCGGAATGTTTGCGAAGAACTGAAGGTGTAGGAATTGCTGTCGTTATACCGGAATTCCGGCCGGATGTGGAACCACACCTTGCCTTGCTCCTTCTGGAATTCCATATTGGCCGATACGGAGTTGGCATAGGCCTTTCCTCTTTCGTCCATGCCGGAGAGGAGGTTTCCGTCATCCTGATAGGTGGTTCGGCTGGTGCTTGTGCCAGTATCCGTGTCCGAATACTTGTAGTTGGCACTCACCGTGGTTTCCACATCCTTTATCCTGGTAGTGTTCACATTCACACCCAGCTGCGCGGCTGTGGACAGGCCCGGATTTATCATCGCGACATTCCCGTCCTCGTCGATATATTCCATAGGGATATCGTTGTCGTCCACATTCAGAAGATTGCCGATGACCGTAAGCTGATCCTTTTCCGTGTAGGCCGATACGAGGACATTGCCGCTGTACAGAAGCCCGCGGTTGTCCCGGAGCGCATCGTCGTCAACCCCCAGGGTCGTTCCGCCCTTGAGAGCCACATTGCCGAACCAGCCCTTTTCATATTCTTTCTTGAGCGCCACGTCCAGCACCGTCTCGCGGCTTCCGTCCTGTATGCCGGTTGCCCTGGTGTCTTCCGATTCACGGTCGATGACGCGGATCTTGTCCACCACCGCAGCGGGCAGGTTGTTGAGGGCCGTGCTCTGGTCGCCGAAAAAGAAGGTTCGGCCGCCTACGGTTATCTTGTCAATTTCCTCGCCGTTGAACTTCACCTTGCCGTCGTCGGTGATTTCCATGCCGGGCATGCGAAGGAGAAGGTCCTTGAGCATGGCGTTGGCTCCCACGCGGAAAGCGGAGGCGTTGAATTCCACCGTGTCCTTTTTCACCACGATGGGATTTCCTGCGGCCGTAACCACAACCCCCTCAAGGAAATACGGATCTTCTTCGAGCTTAACCGTGCCCATGTCCACCTTGCTTTCCTTGAAGTGGCGCTCCTTGAGGAAGGGTTTATAACCCATCATCTCCACATGGAACACGTAACTGCCGTATGGCACCTCATCCAGTTTGGCTACGCCGTTTGCGTCGGAAAGGGTAAAGTTTGTAATCGTCGTATCCTTCGACGGGACAACATACACGGAAGCGAAGGGCATTGGGTCTCCGGTTTGGGCATCCAGCACGGTTACCTTGATTTCGCTCATCCGCTCCTGCCAGAGATTGTCGTTGATGATAACCACCTGGGCCTTAAGGCCGATACATGCGCCCATCGCAAGTATTACTGCCGATAAAAGTTTTTTCATACACTACTACTTATAACCACTACAAAGATAGTCAAAAATACTAAAAACCAGCGAGTAATTCTTCCACGGAAGTGATATTTTCGATGAGAAGGCGATCCTCAGCGGGGAGCATGCCCGTTGCCACATAATGGTCCAGCAGGGCGAGGAACGGGTTGAAGAAGCCGTCCAGGTTCAGGACGATGACGCGCCCCTCATATCGGCCCAGTTTTTTCAACACCATGGTCTCGATGATTTCATCCAGTGTGCCGATGCCGCCCGGCAGGGCTATCGCCGCAACGGTTCCCTCCCGCATGGCCTCCTTGCGCTCCGACATGGTTTCCGTCCAGACGGTTTCCGACAGGCCGGGGTACTCGATACCTTTCATGAAGCGGGGGAGTACGCCTTTGTGGTGTCCGCCGCATTTTACGGCGGCGTCTGAAACCCAGCCCATCGTTCCTTTGCCGGTGCCTCCGGACACTATTCCATAGCCTTTGGCGCACAGGCCTTCAACAACCATGGCGGCCTTTTCGTTGAATTTCCTAGGGGCGGCGTAACTTGCCGAGCAAAAGATGACGACGTTTTTCATAACTGTTTACAAAAATACGAAAATAAACCGATTTTGGCTATATTTGCCACTGATTATGGAAAACACCATCACAGAAGAACGCAAATGGAAGATACTCTCCACGGAGTATCTGGTCCGCCGCCCCTGGCTCACCGCCAGGCGCGACGAAGTTCAGCTGCCGGACGGCCGCGTGAACAAGGAGTATTACGTGCTTGAATACCCGGACTGGGTGAACGTCATCGCCATAACTCGTGAAGGCGAAATGGTGCTGGAGCGCCAGTATCGGCACGGATTGGGAAAAACCTGCTACGAGCTGCCCTGCGGGGTAATCGAGGAAGGGGAGACGCCGCTTGAGGCGGCACGTCGCGAACTCCTGGAGGAAACCGGCTATGCGGGAGGGGAGTGGAAGCCATGGATGGTGCTGTCTCCCAACCCCAGCACGTCCACGAATCTCACGCACAGCTTTCTGGCCGTGGGCGTAGAGAAGGTATCGGCCCAAAAACTGGATGCCACGGAAGACATCCAGGTGACGGTGCGTCCCCTGTCATACGTGAGGGAATTGCTGGAAAACAATCAGATCCTGCAGGCGCTCATGGCCGCGCCCCTGTGGAAGTACATCTACGACAATCAGAGGCTCTGATACAAAGTCCACTGGATGTAGTCCAGGGTTACGTAGTAGAAGCTATCGCCACCCAGGGAAGTTTGCAGGTTGAAGGTGAGCATGAGCTTGATGTCGTTATCCCCGTCATAACGGTTGAGGATATTGTCACCGCCCCCCTTGGTATAACGTAGTTTGTACTTTTCGTCCAGTTGCGCCTTCACCGCGTCGTACAGTGCCACGGCTTGTTCCCTGTCCGTGTAATTGTTGCTCACCCGGAAACGGTAGAACTTCGACTCCTTGTTGGTGTAGAAATCCGCAAGACTCCACTTGATGCCTTCAAACTCCGTGTCGAAGAAAATCACCTCGTCGAATTTCCCGCGGTCCATCGTGTACTTGAATTCTCCGTTTTCGCCCACGCAGAAGGCAATGTCTTCCGCCGTGTATTCAAGGCCGAAGGGCATGTTGAAGAACGTGTCCTGAATGTCCTGCGCCTGAGCCGCTACGGCGAGCATCAGCGAAGTGATTGCGAGCAGTAATACTTTGGGTTTCATAATCTTGGCGTTTTGTGGAGTTATGCAAATATAGTCACAAGCGCCCAATTTTCCAAAATCCGTGCCTACTTCAATTCATTCTTCCCGCCCAGATGACGCCGGCAAGGATTGCGGCCTGGCAGCGTAAACTGGAACTTGTTGATTTTGAGGGGGTTACTGATTCCTTCTGTGGCAATTTGCCACAGAAGCTTTGCGTAACTCATTGACGTTCAGCTAAATCCATTTTACGCAGACCAGGCGCACTTTACACTTTCAGGGACATGAAGGCGCGGCAGGCGGCGTCCCACAAGCGGGTGGGAAGGAGGCGGCGGAAGAAGATGACGATGTGGGAGCCAGTGCCGATGCGGTAACGGGCGCGGGGATGGCGGGCGTTCAAGGCACGTGAGATGGCGCGGGCAACGACATCCGGGCTGGAGAGGACATTAAGCGAATACCCTTTGCGCATGACGCGGGCTTCAGCGAGGCCCGCTTTTTCGTATGCGGTACCGCGTACGGAGTCTTCCAGATGTGTGGCTGCGATGTCGCCCCAAGGCGTCTTTATGCCGCCGGGCTCAATGAGCGATACGCGGATGCCGAACTGCCTCAAATCCATGCGCAGAGTGTCGCTCAGGGCCTCCACGCTGTATTTCGACACGTGGTACCAGCCGCCCATGGGCATGGTCATGAGGCCGGCGATGGAGGAGACGTTAACGATGCGGCCCGAGCCTTGCGCACGCATTGAGGGCAGCACCATCTTGACGAGTTCCGCCAGGGCGAAAACGTTCACTTCCATCTGGCGGCGGGCTTCCTCCATGGGCACGGTTTCCAGCGGGCCGAAACTGCCGTAACCGGCGTTGTTCACCAGGGCGTCGATGCGGCCTTCCGCCTCCAGGATAGCCTTCACGCCTTCTTCCATTGAAGCCTTGTCCGTGAGGTCCATTCTAATGGGAATCACGCCCGGTATGCCTTCCATAAGTTCAACCCGCCTGGCAGCGCCGTACACTATGTGACCCTGCGAGGCGAGTTTCCTGGCTGCACTGAGACCTATGCCGCTGCTGGCGCCGGTGATGAGGACGACCATCGGCTATCGGAAGTTTTTGAAGAAGAAAAACACGGCCGCCCATTTCTTATTTATTCCCTTGGCGTAGCCGATCGTGGAGTAGGAACGGTCGTAAACGGTGCCGTCGTCTTTCACATAACCAAGGGTGGAATACGACCTGTCATAGACTGTTCCGTCGCTCTTGACATAGCCGAGCGTGGAGTAGGAGCGGTCGTAGATGGTTTCACCCTTGATGTAGCCCACAGTGGAATAGGAGCGGTCGTAGATAGTTTCACCCTTGAAATAACCGAGGGTGGAATAAGACCTGTCGTAAACGGTGCCATCGTCCTTGATATAGCCGATGGTGGAATAGGAACGGTCGTAGACTGTCTGGGCATTGGCCGATGCGGCTCCGAAAACCAGAGCGGCAAAGAAGACAAGGGCGAAGATAAAGCGTTTCATACCTAGGTGATTTTATGCAAATATAAGCACAAATTTCGAGCCGTGTCATCGACCTTTGGAATAAATTCACTATATTTACGCAACAAAATAAACCACATAATTATTTCAATGGAAAAGAAACTCACTGCAGCAGATTACATTGCTCTGGAAGACAGGTACGGAGCACACAACTACCACCCGCTACCGGTTGTGCTGGAAAGGGGAGAGGGCGTATTCGTATGGGACGTAGACGGGAAGAGGTATTTCGACTTCCTGTCGGCATATTCGGCCGTAAACCAGGGCCACTGCCACCCCAAGATTGTTAAAGCGCTTTGCGACCAGGCGCAGAAGCTGTGCCTCACCTCGCGCGCCTTCTATAACGACTGCCTCGGCCCGTACGAGAAATTCGCCACAGAGTTCTTCGGCTACGACAAACTCCTGCCCATGAACTCGGGCGCAGAGGCCGTTGAAACGGCTCTCAAGCTGGCCCGCCGCTGGGGATACAAGGTGAAAGGCATCCCGGAGAACGAGGCACTCATCGTAGTGTGCAACGGCAACTTCCACGGCCGCACTATCACCATCGTCACAATGAGCTCGGATCCGGACAGCTATTCGCAGTACGGCCCCTTCACTCCCGGCTTCATCCAGATTCCGTACAATGACTCGGAGGCCCTGGAGAAGGTTTTGGACGAGAAAGGAGACAAAGTGTGCGCGATGCTGGTGGAGCCCATCCAGGGAGAAGCCGGCGTGTATGTGCCCTCGGACGGATATATCAAGAAGTGCTACGACCTTTGCCACAAGCACAACGTGCTGTTCGTGGCGGATGAGGTGCAAACCGGTATCGGCCGCACCGGCAAGATGTTCGCCTGCGACCACGAAGGCGTGCGCCCGGACATGATCACAATCGGCAAGGCCCTCTCCGGAGGAACCCTTCCCGTATCGGCAGTACTGGCCGATGACGAAATCATGCTCACCATCCTTCCCGGCGAGCACGGCTCCACTTTCGGCGGATTCCCTCTGGCCGCGAAGGTTGCCGTTGCAGCGCTCCAGGTTATTCGCGACGAGCATCTCACGGAAAACGCCGCCCGTCTGGGCGAGATTTTCCGCGAGGAAATCGGCAAGATAAAGAGCCCGCTGTTCAAATCGGTACGCGGTAAAGGCCTCCTGAACGCCGTTATCACGGAGCCTCAGAACGGCATCGAGGCATGGGACATCTGCCTCAAGCTGGCGGAGCGCGGCCTTCTGGCGAAGCCCACCCACAGGCACATCATCCGTTTCGCCCCGCCGCTGGTGATCACGGAGGAGCAGCTGCGCGAAGCCATCGGCATAATCAAGGACGTTTTCGAAACCCTATAAACCCTAAACATTTATGAAAAAGTACATTGCAGAATGCGTAGGTACCTTCGTGCTTACCTTCCTGGGCTGCGGAACGGCAATGTTCCTCGGCTGTGACACTCCCGCCGGCGTTGTTGGCACTGCCATCGCCTTCGGTCTCGCCGTAGTCGCCATGGCATACACCATCGGCGAAATCAGCGGCTGCCACATCAATCCCGCCATCACCCTGGGCGTTGCGCTCAGCGGCCGTATGAGCTGGAAAGACGCCTGTGGCTACTGGGTTGGCCAGATCATCGGCGGTATCGTAGCAGGTGCCCTGCTTCTTCTCCTCACGAAGGTTGTCGCCGCTCCGGATCTCACAGGCGGTCTCGGCACCAACGGTGTTGCCGGCGCAGGCGGAATTGGCGGCGCATTCCTCGTGGAAGTGATTGCCACCTTCATCTTCGTGCTGGTAGTTCTTGGCGCAACGGACAGCAAAGTGGGCGCAGGCAAGCCCGCAGGCCTTGCAATCGGCCTTTCGCTCATTCTCATCCACCTGGTGTGCATCAGGCTCACCGGCACTTCCGTGAACCCTGCCCGCTCAATCGGCCCCGCAATCTTCGCAGGCGGAGAGGCCCTCAAGAACGTCTGGGTATTCATCTGCGCTCCTCTGGTGGGCGGCGCACTCAGCGCACTTGCCTGGAAGGGTATCGCGCCCAAGAAGTAGAGATTTTGGCTGAGGCCATCTCTCGCAAGCTCGGGTCTCGACTTCGCTCGAAATGACAAATTAACCGGTCTCCTGAGAGGCCGGTTTTTTTATTCGATCACCCTTCCTGCGCCTATGTAGCGCATCATGTAATACGGGTTGGTGTAGCGTTGGATTTCCACGCCGTTGTTCACCGAGGCGTGGATGAAGAAGAATGAGCCGTGCTCTTCGTCCAGAGAATAGATAATGCCCACGTGGCCCACCTTGCGGATGTTGTTGCGCTCGCCGAAGAAGATGAGGTCTCCGGGCCTCAGATCTGCCCAGCTTTCCACGCGGGGGAACTTGAGCGACATGTTGGTGGAGGTTCTGGGAAGTTCGTATCCGAAGTGGTTGAACACGTACTTCACAAACCCTGAACAGTCGAACGACGAGGGACCGTTTGCCGCCCACTGGTAGGGAGTGCCGATGAAGGTTTTCGCATAGGCCAGGATGCTGTCGATCTGGCTCATCTGCGGCTCCGGTTCCGCGGGCATGGGGCTCGTTGCGGGAGAATGCTGCGCGCGGGCATCTGCCATGGAAGTTGCCGCGGAAGGGGTTGCAGTGGTGGTTTGAACCCCATCCACCGTGGTTGACACAACCGTTGTGGCAGTCCTTGACGCGTCGAAGTCCTGGCTGCGCAGATTACTAGCCTTCCTGCTGCTTCCGCACGAGATTACGGAAACCAGGATGACCACGGATGCCAGTATGCGCAGCATTGTCTTCACCCTGCAAATATAGGAATTATTTTTTAATCGGTACTCTCGGTATAGCTTGGACCGGTGTCATATGGTGTGGTGGCAGGTGCCACGGAGCAGGTTAGGGTGCCAGCCGGATCCTCCGGGTCGGAGGTGCCTATTCCGTTGATTGTGATTACGTATTCGCGTGATTCATTGGCCTGAAGGTCCGGCAGGGGAATGGGGTAAAAGAAAGGAGTGCTTGTGCCGATGCAAGCTATCAGCACCAGTTTGGTAACCCGTGGAGTCCAGGTGGCTCCGGGGGTCCATGGCGAGCCTTGGGCCGATGCCGTATTTGGCATGCAGTACATCCGCGGGCCTTGTGCCGAGGCGATTTGTGGAACCGTCCAGAGGCTGCCGCCAGGGATGGTGTGGGGGAGGTCTGCTCCGGTCCAGGAGGAGTTCGATGCGGCCAGGAGTACGGGCAGTTCATGAGTATCGTTGCGGCCCCATCTGTTGGCCCAGAATCCTTCGCCTGGCAGCGCTGTGCCGGGGGTGTCGGCAAGGTATGCATCGGCAAGATATGCTCCTGTGATTGTTAGCGGATGGCTGCCGGGAAGATTATTCCGTATGCTCGAAACCACCACGCGGCTGGCGCATCGGCTGAGGTACAGATCCCGGGAAATGTTTCCCCCGGAGGAAAGCGTCACATTGGCGCTACCTCGCATGGCGAAGCAGGAGGAGCCGAACGCGTCCTGGACAAGCGCGCCTGAGCCTGTGATCGGATGGTCGGCAAGAGTGGTTCCGGCAGCGGAAACGCTTTGGTTTGCGTATGCCCATATGGTTTTTGTCCCTGGCGACAGTGAGAATGTGGCCGATGTGGCCCCTTCGCCCAAATCCAGGGTCTGCTCAAGTTCACCCGAGTTGAAATTGAAAACAAATAACGAAACATTATGGAGGGTTTTCTCGGCGGCAGTTTGTGCCTTTGTTGGCATAGTGGCCGCAATGGAGATTGTGAGCGTTCCCTGGATGGGGCCGGTGACGCCCTGGGGCGCTTCCACGCTGCAGGAGGAAAGCGCCAGGGCGACAGTTGTTATGAAAAGAAAGGTTTGTTTCATTTTACCACTTGTTGTATGTGAATTCGCAGACTGCCTGGGCCGATTCCCAGACGGCTTTGCCTCCCGAGTCGGAAACCTTGGTCCACGAAACTCCGTCTACGGTTTGGGGCGATGATGCCGGAACGAACAGGGGAGAGTTGAACGATTTGTACTGCTCCATGCCGAAGCCGTGGGTTTCTATCGTGCGGAGGAACAGGCCAAGATAGGAATAGCTGCTCCAGCGGGCCATTACAGCGGTATAGGAAAGATTGGTGTCGTCGTAAACATGTTTGGCCTGTGAATAGTATACAGCATTGCTCTCGGAATGATAGAAGTTCCAGTTGTGGGTGTTGCCTGTTGCTGGGGAGGGATCGTATACGTCCTGGGTGGGAAGCATCGCGGTGTGATTGATGCGGAACAGGTCTTTCACCAGATTACGGCATCCGACGTATACCCTGAATCCCTGTAGGGTTTTGGAAGTGACCTCAAAGGTTTCGTATGTGTTGTAGGAGCCCACCGGGGTGTCGTTCCAGGACGCGAATCCGGCATATCTGTCCGTGAGGGTTTCAGTGTTGTCGGCATCGCAGGATATGGTAATGGAGCCGATGTATTTCTGTTTCACCCGGATGCGGCAGATATCCAGTTGGTAGTTGTCGGCCGCCGTTCCCTTAAGCTGCCAGTACACACGTTTGCTGCCAAGGGTGCCGGTAACGTAGGAGTAATTGCCGCCCGTTTGTCCGTTGATAACCTGATTCAAAGGCACTGCGGTGCCGTCTGCTTCTGCGAAGAATTCATCACTGGGGAATATCAGGTCAGCCCAATGGGAGGCAACGTTGAACTGGGTTGAATTCTGGGATGGAATGAGGTTGCTGTCGGCAATATAATTATAATATGTACCGTAATCGTCGATAAGGGCAAGGGAGGAATACTTCGGGTCGAAGTACACCGGAATGTCGCAGTGGGGACCGCTCAGGATAGGGGAGCGGAAGCGAATCTGGTCCAGCCTTGTCGATGGAGTCTGATAGGGTACGAGATTCCCGTCTTCCGTGACGCCGTTCCTATATGCGTGCTCCAGATACACAGTGGATGGACTGCCGCTGCTCCAGCCTATCCAGCCTTTTCCGTCTGAGAGGCTGCCGGTGGGCGTACCCAGGCAGGAAGCGAAAAGGGATGCGTCATAAGATGTATATTCCACCCATTCGCCCCCGTCCTGAATAATGTACATAGGGTTGGTAAAAGTGGTGGCAACACCGTTGTTGCCAACGGTGAGACTATGAGAGGTCTGGGCTCCCGGATAGCCGATTCCGGGGGCCGATATTGTGCCGGAAAATGCCCCGGCATCCATCCCGTTGCAAGTGCAAGTGACGGTGAAGGTGCCTGGCTTCTTTGCGCTGATGGATACTGAATTACTATAATTGGCGCCAATGATTGCTACTCCGCTGTCCGCGGCTCCTGAGCTGTTCTCGGCACTTATGCTGAAACTGAACGACGGATTATTACCATATATTCCGCGTGCCCACCTGGTGGCTGTGAGCGATGTCTTCTGAGCCACGTATAACTTATCGCCCAGCGAACTCTCAAAACGGGGATATCCGTGCTGGTTGGACACTGTGATGTCCACGTAGGAGGAGGCGCCTCCGTCGCGGGTTACGGCCCACAGGCGAATCACGTCGCCCACCTGGGCCGACTTGGGAACGGTGTATTCAAAATCGCAGTTGTATTGGTTAAGGCAGTTGACGTTCGTGCCCGTGAAAGTTCCGGAGACTTTATTGAAAAGGAACCAGTCTTCGGCACCACCCTGTCTGAATAGGAAAGCTCCGCACCACATACAATACGCCTCGTTGCCGGTCATGGCAAGGTTGGAGGACATCCAAACCTGTCTGGTGCTGCCCGTGGAGGCAGGAAGCCCCGTATAGTAATGATGGCATTCCCGGCACTCCAGGATGTAGCTGTCTTCGCCCAACTGGGTGAAGCCGGATGGCTGGGTCCCGGTGCTGAGCCAGCTGATTTTATCGGCCCCGGTACATAAGGCGAAGCCGTTGGGCCGAAGGTAGAAATCGGCCGCGGAGTTGCCTCCGCCATTGTATTCATAATTGGCAGTGAGCACTATCTTCTCTCCGGCGGCCGCATGGGTTTTACAACTCTGAAGGCCGCAGGAACGCCCGTCCAGGGCGCTTGTCTCGCCGGAGAGTTTCCATGTATCGCTGACGTCCAGGCCGCCCCAGCCAAGGAGGAGGGTAATGTTGTACTCGTGGTTTCTGAGCACATCGAAATTGCTTGTGGAGTTGCCGCCAAGGTAAAAGCGGTATGTCTTTGTAAAGGGACTGGACACTTTATATGCGGAAAAGGTGACGCTCGCTTCCACATACGGATAGGCGTTTGGGTTGGCCCCGGCGGCAAGCACGGCCTGGTAGTTTTTCCCAGCCGGGCTGGTGTTGCCCGGGAGCAGTTCTCCGCCAAGGCTTTCCGGCACGTAAAACGAATACGTGAGAGCTCCGTCCGTCTGGTCCAAAGTACCCGTTGAGGCGTTTCTAGTGTTGCGCTCGGACTTGAAAAGCCCCACGTTTTGGGAAATGCCGCCAAGGGCCACGGAGTTAACCGCAACCCCGTATGCCTGGGCTCCGACTGTCTCGGAAGGAAACATTGTCCGGAGCATGTCGTCGCACTGGATGTCCAGGTTGAGCTTGGCCGTGAGGCGTCGAAGCGGGAGGTGGATGTTGCCGTCGGGGCTGCCGTCAAGGGCGTCCAGCTCCAAGGGGGATATGCCGCCGGCATAATACGAAGCGGGCAGTTTCAGGCCCAGCCAGTCGGAGCGCTGGCTGCTGAAACTGTACACCAGGTCCAGCACTCCGTCCAGGCCATAATCCTCCAGCAGTTCGAGGGCGTCGTCCACGTCAAGGTCCAGCCCGCCGCTTGTGCCTACCCATGCGATAACATTGTATTTGGCATTGGCTGTGAGGCGGAGGCCGCCCATGTTGCCCGTTCCGGAGTACAGTACAATATCATCCTTGAGGATAATCCACGAGAACCCGTCAAGGGCGGAGTCGTCGGCAATATTGCCTTTTGTGTCGCACTCCAGCGCGGCGGATATGCTGTAGGTAAAACCCTCTTCCGCCTGGAGCGGAGCGGACGCTTCCTGTCTGCAGGAGCACAGGCCGATAATGGCGAGTATCAAAGCTGTCTTTCTCATAATCAATTCGTTCCGAAATCCACATTGCTGACGTTGCTGCCCCAGGGGCGCAATTCCACATTGAAACTTATGCTGCTGCGGTCGATGGCCCCGTCCGGCTGCTCCGCTCCGGGTCCTGTGATAATCAGGTTTTCCACGCGGTAATGTGTGTTGCACTGCATGGCGGGGAGATCCACCGGATACCACTGAAGCGCGCCGTCTATCCTGAGCCCGAGCACAAGGCGTGTTCGCCGGGGTGTCCAGGGCATGGACGAAGCATAGTCGGCGCTCTGCGACGGGTTCGGCATCGTGTATAGAACTGTACCGATATCTGCCGCCGCCGTGCCCAGGCTCAGGTTTGGATGGCTGATAAGGCATGAGGCCGGCGTCCCTTCAAGCATATCCACCCGGGAGCAGTTGTACCATATCCCGGCAGGGGAGTCCGATGGGGTTCCGCCCCATCCGATCTGCCCCCTGGCATTCACCAGGGCCACAGTTTCAAGGACGCACTGCGGCGTGGTGGCCATGCCCTTCAGATAGCTCACTTTCAGCGTGCCGATACTAACCTTGCAGGCGTATCGCCGCAGCTGGACCATCGTTGGAGGAGCACCTGCGGAAAAGACACCCGAGCCGCTTCCGTACATAACCAGCGTGCTTGCCGTGGTGTGGGACAGCAGGGTATTCCCCGAAAGGAAGTCTTCCTCGCGGGTGATGCCGCTGAGGGCTCTTTCCGGAGCATTGGCAACAAGATACCAGTTGAGCCTGCAGCCCGCGGTGACATCGGCCTCGATTCCATCCAGAACGCTCCCGCTGCTTGAAGCATAAGTGTCGATGATCCCGTCTAATGAGCGGAATACCAGTAGGTCCAGTCTTTCGATGGAAGCTTCATCATCAGGCAATGATTTCACAAGGACGCCGGCTTTGAATCGCACGCTTATCCTTGTCTCCTCTACTACGGGGAGACCTTTGCATCCGCTCAGTAACAGCAATGCTGCCAATAATCCAGTGGCGAGTTTCATCTTTATGATACGGGGAATGTCGCGTTCACTGTATTAGTATTCCATTCATTGAATAAAACGTTCATGGTAATGGCGGCAGCATCGCCGCCGAGCACCGCGTTGATGTGGTTGATGTAGTTTTTCTGGAGTGTCACCGTTACGGTTTTATTCGTGTATGTGCGTTCGTACTCATCCCTTTTTGCCTTCCACGATGCGGTTAATGTGTATGTTCCCGGGACAAGATAAAGGTCGGCATTATTGGTGGAAGGGCATGTGCTGCCGGATATAATCACAGGGCTGCCGGTAACTATGTTGCTCCAACCGGTTGTACCGCTCTGCACGTATCCTTGTCTGATATCATAAATGCCTCCGGTATTAGGAGTGATGCTGATGGATAAATCCGTGATCGTGTATCCTTCGGCCGGGGTAACTATAACGTTTCCGATTCGGGCGAATATGTGCTCGAAGACAAGTGTATTCTTGCTTTTGAACGCCGGCAGCATTTTATGGGTAGACACGATGTCGGTATCATTGGTAGCCGAGAGTTTTGCGCCTGTGGCCGTGGCCGCCTGCATGGGTACATTAGCCGCATAAAAATGGTAGTTAAGGTCCTGGATGGGCCAATACTTGCCTCCGGTGTAGGTGGTGGGAGTAGAACCGGTATCGGTGAAGTGGACGTTATCCCATACGGTCGTCTCGCTGTCCACCGTGCCTTTGGTAACGGTCACGTAGAAGTCGTTCAGAGAGGTTACTTCGGCCACTTTGGTAACTACATCGGCGTTGAATAATCCATCGGCCCCCAGGACTATCAGATCCGGAGAGTATGTTGCACATGGCGCTTCGGATTTGTTGCATGCAGCAAGTAGCGCCAGGGCTGCCGCAAATACGGGTAAATGTTTCATATTGAGATTTCTACGCTTGAGCCAAGCTCCCAGTCGCTAACGATGACCGTCATCTGTGAGCGGGCATAATCTATGTCTATGTCGATATCCGGCAGGTTTTCCAGTTCCCAGTTGAAGCCATCGATTCTCTCGAGGGCATTCCACAGCACTATCCGGTCCACAGGCCCGTACTCGATGCTAACGCCGGGTTTTGCCGTAAGCTGCAGCGAGAGGCTTCTGTCGGCTTGCCGGGGCACGGTGAAGCGGAATACTCCGGGCTCCTCTTCCGCAGGACTGTAGCTGTAGGGGCCGTTCAGCGGTACTCCGCTCACCAGGTCCATCCCGCATGTGTTCGCGCTTGCCGAAACAGTGTAAGGGAATATGCCCTCGGAGGAGCGGAATCGGACGCATATCGTGGAGTATTCCTTTTTCATCCTCACCGGAATAAGAGTCTCTCCGCCCATTGCGCTGCTGGTGGATGAGAACCTGTACACCGGATCCCACTGGGCCCCGGGAGCAATGGTGCACAGGCGTCCCGCACATACCGCAGCCTTGATTCCGACAGTTCCGATGGCCGATATCTCCTCGCACTTGCGCACTTGGAGGAAATAGTCGCGCCCCTGAATCCTGCCAAGAGGAATGTTGTCGGCGGCCAGCATTTCCATCCCGGCGGTTTCGCGGATTTCCACCCGGAGCTGTTCCGTGAAAGGTACTCCGTTAGGATCCTCTACCCGGAAGAAGAGAAACGACGGGCAGTTCGACCTGTCTTCGAACACGAGCCGATGGCAGGAGCACGCCAGAATCAAGGCGGTGGCAATGGGTAAAAGATACTTCATATTATATGGTAATGTTTCCTTCGTCGCCCATAAGAACGAGAGTCCAGGGCAGCACTTCGATTTCGCATTCGAATTCCGTGGTTACGATAGGCTCGGTGGATTCATCCGTGTCGATGACGTCGTCCCCGTTGGATGAGTTGCCCAGACGGGTAATCGTGAGATTGCGGATTTCGTACGAGCAGTTGGGCTGCAGGCTGTCGAATGCGATGGGGAAGGTGTAGTACTGGTCGTCGATCTTTATCTCAACAATAAGTTTAGTATGCTGAGTGGAAGATGAATTGGGATAGGCATATAGCCTATGGATATTATTGTAACTGGAGCTCTGCGCCAGCTTGTTTGCGCTGCCGGTTGTAACAGCCGCGGAGTACACAAGAGCGTTCTTGTCGATGTCTACTGCCGCCCCGGGATGGACGCTCTCGTCCGTGAGCCAGTAGGCGTTTGCATCGGCCGAAATGGAGGCTCCATAATTGACGTCATCGGCCACATTCGTAAGGAAGAAACGAACAATCTCGAACTTCTCTGCTCCAAGGGAGGCAAGGCCGCCGGTTTCCGAGCGCATTGCACGTGTAATCTTGTCGATGCGGATCCTTGCGGCCAGCCGGCTCACGTCCACCGATACCTGGTTGGTGCCCGATGCCGTGAGAGTGAATGGCGTTTCGCCGTACATTACGAAATGGTCCGGTGCGTTGGCCGCCTTGAAACGGGACGTGAGGGCCCTCAGGGCAGTGAGGTCGGTTACGCTTGCAACCCCTGATCCGTCGGGGGCGTTAACCACCGCGACGATTGTTTTGTCGCCTGTAGTGGATGAAATGCCGGTCACTTTGTGGCCGCTGCCGTCGGAGGATTTGTAGGCGTCCAGGCCGCCGCTGGAGTTGAAGACCAGGATCTCGATCTTGGAAACGGCGGCCTCGTCGCCTTCTGAAACAGTTGTTGCTTTGGTGGTGTTGTTGCCGGCTGTGATGCATACATCCAGTAAGGCTTTTTCGGTTGTTGCCTGCACTGCAGGCTGTTTGTTGCATGAAGCCAATGCTGATAGCATGGCTGCTGCCAGTAGAAAATGATGTTTCATGTTTTTTATGGTTTATGGTTTATGGTTACTGTTCGTCTTTGTCAAGTCCATATCGTTGGATAAGGACGTATATCTCAGGGTCCAGTTTGCCGCGGTGTACGTAGGAAGGCTCCTCACGGCATGCGTCCAGGTAATACTGCACAGCCTTGGCGTCGTCTTCCTTCCTTGCATACAGGATGGCCAGCATGTAGTTCACCTTTGGAGTCTTTTCCAGATCCTGCAGTATCGCCATGGCCGATGCGTTGTAGTCCAGCGAAACATAGGCGATTGCCGTATTGAAGTCCTGATAGTCCCTGAGGTACTCCAGGGCGGTTTTGTAGTCCCTGTCCCGTAGGGCCTGGACGCCTTTCATATAGGTTGTATCCAGCTCCGTTGTGTGAACGGTGTCCCGCAGCATTCCTTTCCGGTGGAGATAGAAATCGAAGCGGACTGTGCGGAGCCGGGGATACAGATTCTCCTTCATGTAACTGTAGAACGGCTGGGTTTGCAGGCGCCGCTCCCTTTCATCGGCATTTCGAATCTCCAGGCAGTCCATGTACTGCCGCTTGGAAGCGTCGCTCAGGACGGTATCCCTGTCCACAAGGTAGGAGAGCATGGACCAGTTTTCTCCGTTTGAGCGTGACAGAAAGCGGATTTGCGGTATCTCATCCTCGGGGTCGGCTCCCGACAGATTGATGCTCACTCCGGATTCCCGGCGCAGGGAATCGCGGTAGTGGCCTATATTGCCGTCCATGTACTCCGCCACCGAGGCCGCCCTCTTTTGTGCCAGTATCCTGTTCGCGCTCTCCTTCCCGTCCGGACTTACCGATGCCGATATCACTATCGAGTCCATCTCGAAGGTGCGGTTACCCATCAGTTCCAATATATTTCCCCTGATGCGCCCAAGTTCGCGGGCGTTGTTTCCGAGGGCGGGATCTACCTGGAATTTTCCCAGTGCGAAATCCACATAGCAGGATGTGTTTGCCGCCGCCCGCCTTTCGATCACCCTTGTGAGAAAGTGCTCCGAGTTGTCCGTGAAACTGGACAGGGAACTCACGTAGAAGGTGAGGGGAGGGGTAGGAGTCATCGAGTAGAGTTTGGTGTCGCTCTCGTAGATGTCGCCGGAAAGCACCACGTCGATTTTTCGAAGCCCCGGCCTTGTGTTCACCACCTCCGTGTACTGGTAGATGAAATCCCCGTTCAGTGCCTGTATAACTGTATCCAGCCTTATTCCTTCCGCGTCGATGGGAACTTTCACGTACCTGGCGTACATCTTGTCCCTGCGGGCCCTGCGGCGCGAATTCAGCCTCAAGGCAAAACGGTTGGTGTAGTGCTCCACAGCCTGCTGCTCGGTTACGCCGTAGTAGGAGCGGAACTCTTCGTCGGAAACGAAGGTGGAGTCTGTCTTGTACTTGTACACCTCCGGGATATTGCGCTTGATGAAAAGCTCCAGATTCCGAAGGTCGATGAAAACCGTGGTATCCGCGATGATTGTGCGGAGGAACCTCTCGTACTGCTCGTAGCCGCGGAGCTGGGCCTTGCGGTAATCGGCCCCCGTGATATAGACGCTTTCGAGGCGGAGGGAATCTTCCAGGATGAACATGTCCGGGAAGAACCGGAGCTGCCATTTCGAGTCCTGCATATTCTGGGGGACGATGATGTCGAAGCGGATGTCGATTTTGCCGCGCCGCTCGGCTACGTTTCGAAAGTAGGCGGTTACAATAACACCTCGCAATTGCTCTGTAGCAATCATTTCGCCGGTTTCTTCGTCCTTGACGGCGTTCATCAGGATAAGGTCCCCGTACGTGTCGTCATGGACGATGATCTTTTCCTGCGGGGCCGATGCTATAACCCGGCGCTCTTCCTGTAGCTCCGCCTCCGACAGGGCCAGCCTTGCGCTTATTTCTTCGCTGCGTATCACGCTGATTTTGCGTTGTGTCTCGCAGCTCAGTGCAAGCAGCAGTATAGCAAGGAGGATGGTGCTCTTTTTCATGGTTAGAATATCAGTTGAAGGGCAAGCCGGGCGTCCGGCAGAATGAAGGTTTTTCCTCCCTGGTCCACGGTGACCCCGCACAAGGGGCAGGCATATCGCGTATAGCGGGTATATCCGCCCCATGCGCCAAGGCCAAGGTCCAGGTTCCAGTTGTCCGACAGCATAACGGCGTAGCCGCCGTAGATGCCTCCGCCAAAGGCGTCGCCTTCTTCGGTTTCGCGCCCTGTTATGCCGCCGCTGTTGTATGCGCTGTATCTGCCGTCGCCGCCTATCCACCAGCCGGAATACACGTGCCAGGGCCACCAGCGGGCTCCGGCCCAGCAGCTGGCCTGCCGGAGCTGCGCCTGGGTTTCCTGGTTCCCCGCGTTGAAGGTCCAGGGATTCAATTCCCCGCCGGCGTGTATGGTTACCTTGCGGGCAACCGACACGGAGGCTTCCGCGTTCATGGTTCCTAGGGTGAGCCAGTCCACGCAGTTGGTGCCCACGGAAAGGCGCTGGGCCCCGGCGCCAAGATTCAGCGCGGCCATAAGAGTAGCGGCCAGTATCAGTTTCTTCACGGCAGTACTGGTTTACGACAGGTTGTTCTGGGGGATAAGTTGGTCGTCTTCCTGGGTGAGGGAGCACAGTTGTACCCTTTTTGCCTGGATATCCCAGCTGCTTCGTTCCATTCCGTCCGAATCGGCATATTTATATGAACGCATGCGCCCGATTACCTGGACGATCGCGCCCTTTTCTATGCCGGAGAAGTCCGTGTTTCCCTTGGAGTCCCAGAAGGAGACATTGAACCATGTGGTGTCGATTACCGGGCTGCCGCTGCGGTCCTTGTAGCCGTATTCGGTGGCCAGCGAGAAGCGGCAGAGCCTGCTGGAGCCGAAGTCCTGGATATCGCTTCTTCCTACCCGGCCCCTGAGTTCGATTCTGTTGATGTATTCCATCGCGTGAAAGATTAAAGGTTGAACAATCCGCCGGGTTCACGAAGCTCGCACCGCCCGTTTCCGGCTGGTGCAAAGGAAGGGACTTTCCCGCCGCCGCGCAATGGAAATCGGCCTCTGAGGGCCAGAAATTTATGTTTTTTATGTCGATTTAATGTTTTTTAACTGCCTGGCGATTAAAAAACAGAAAACATAAAAATTTTTCTTTACGATATTTTTTCTTTACAAAATTAAAAAACGTAAATATTTGCATGCGGGAGGCCGGTTTTCCTTGGAAATCTCGCGGCGGCTTTGCATCTTTGGGGCCGATTATGCATACGCCTTATGCCCTATAAGATCATACAAACGGAATGCACATGCCTCCAGTGCGGAACGGATATCCGCTACGGGAGGTACGACCGCAAGTTCTGCTCGGACAAGTGCCGCAACAAGTATCACAACATGCGACGCAGCCAGTTCCGCAACTCCCGTTTAAGGGTGCTCACCTCGCTGGAGAACAACTACAACATCCTTGAGCATCTCCTTAGCATAGGCTGCCACTCCGTAGACAAACTGGATCTGGTGGACATGGGCTTCAACTGCAACGCGGTAACCTCTTTCGTGCGCAAAGCCCGCACATTCGAATGCCGCTGCTTCGACATCCGCTACATCGACCGCACCTCCCGCTTCACCGACATCCAATACACCTCCGCCCTGGAAGAGGAATAACGAAAAAATCCCCGCCGCTTCGCGGACTAAAACTTTTCTAGGCTAAAAAATGCCGTCGAAAAGTTTTGTCCGACTCGCTGGGGATTTTTCTAGCTGCGGGTGCTGTTGCTGCGCTTACGCTGCTTTCTTCTGTTTC
>JAEEGJ010010256.1_pt1 | contig 24525 bp, 17 predicted proteins | sample 8958761 | NCBI WGS metagenome assembly JAEEGJ01 (sample SAMN16246546, study PRJNA631951) | gut metagenome | biome: gut microbiome; feature: rumen; material: RS-attached | host: Bos | place: Iran: Karaj | collected 2018-10 | reverse complement strand
TGCTGCATATAGGCTTGTGAGCGCAGTAGATGGGTTATTTAAACTGATATGTGGTTTTCTGGCATCACTAGTAATTGTATATATGATAGTTTTGATGGATTGGAAAGCTGCAATATTTATGATTTTTCCCTTTTTGGGAACGTTTGTTTTTGGTAAAAAAGCAAATGACGTTATATACAAGAGATACGTCGAAGATGTAATTAATCAAAGAGAGGTTAAATATCTAGACCGAGTAATGAGAATTTCGAATTATGCGAAAGAGTTGAGATATTCTGCAATTTATTCCCTTCTGTCAGAAAAATTTAAAACGGCGTTAGATAAAACTGAAAAGGTTATGGAAAAATATGGAAATAGGTGTGCAGGTTACATAACGATAAAGAATATATTAACATTTCCAATAGTGTTTGAAGGAATCATGCTTTATTCCGCTTTTCAGGTTATGATTCTTGGAAATATGAGTATCGCTGATTTGGCAGTTATTTTTACTACGATGTCCTCAGCATCTTGGATACTGATTGGATTATTTAACACTATATCAGAGATGATAAAGAATGGAATTACTATCAGCTATATTATGTTTTTTTTACAATATAAAGAAAAAATACCAGAAGATCAGGCCGGAATCTTGCCGGATGGAGGAATTGAGTCTATAGAATTTAGAAATGTAGGGTTCTCTTATAAGAAGGAAAAACCTTTGATTGAAAATCTTAGTTTAACAATCTTAAAGGGGCAGAGCATAGCGCTAATTGGTGATAATGGTGCAGGAAAAACAACATTGATTAAATTGTTGTTAAGGTTATATGATCCGCTCGAAGGAGAAATACTGGTAAACGGGATAGATATCAGAAAGTACAATTTGCGAGCATATCGTAAATGGTTCGGTGTTGCATTTCAGGACTTCAAATTGCTTGCAATTAGTGTAAAAGATAATGTCCTGATGGGATCAACAGGGACTGAGGAGGATGTTGTTGGAGCATTAAAGGAAGTCGGTATTTATGAAAAGATAAGTTCTCTTGAAAAGCAAATAAATACGTCTGTTAGTAAAGAGTTAGATCAGATGGGAGAACTCTTTTCTGGTGGCGAAATACAGAAAATAGCAGTGGCAAGAGCGATGGCAAAACATGAAGCAGCAGTTTTGGTTTTTGACGAGCCAACGAAAGCGCTGGATCCTCTAGCTGAATACGATATGTATAAACATGTTTTGAACGATAATCAGGATAAGATTAGAGTTATTATTACACATCGTTTATCCTCAGTTAGGGATGCGGATATGATAATCCTTTTTAAGGATGGTAAGGTAGTTGAGTGGGGAAAACATCAGGAATTAATGTCTAGAAATGGATATTACGAGGAAATGTATAAGAAACAAGCAGAAGCATATTTGGTATCAGCTTATAACTGACATCCTAACTAGATAGGAAAGCATTCATAGGCAAGGTTGAAAGATACAGTTATAACTCTTTAAGGCATCGAGCATTAGAATTATTTGGAGAACACAAGCCTTACGAAATGAACTGGAGGATTAATGAATCTAGAATGGGAGTTAATGGAATGAAGGTTAATAAGGTGCTGAACAATAACTTATTTCTGCTTAAGATATGTCTGAAGATAGCGCCAGCTTACGTATTCTTATTTTGTATTAATGTTCTCAAAAACAGTTTGGTTTCATATTTAGAATTTACAATCGGACTGAATTATGTTTTGGAATGCGCCGAGTTTAAGAAAGACTTTAAGAATGTATTGTTTTACATGATTTTTCTAGTATGCTTTATTTCTGCCGGAATGGTTTTTGGGGCTTGGTTGAATGAAAAGTATAGAATGAGAAAATTGCCCTATATTAAAGCATATCTTAAGACACTTCTATATGATCATGCAAAAAGTGTAGATATAAAAGAATACGATGATTCACATTACTATAACAACCTAAATTTCGTAATAGAAGAATCAGATACTCAGATAGATCGCCTTTTTGTGTTAATAGAAAAAATAATATCTAGTATGGCTACATTTATATTAACTGGTGCTTTTTTTGCAGTGAAAGACTATGTATCCCTACTTTTTATGTTCGTTATATTTGGCGGATCTTTTTGGGGAAACAAAGCACTTAGCAAACTAAATTATCGCATAAGCATAGAAAGAAATCCTCTGGAAAAGGAACGAAATTATCTAAATAGAACTTTTTATTTGGCAGATTATGCAAAAGAAATGCGCTTGAGTGGAGATTTGTTTTCTTACTTGGCAGAGAAATATAGAAGAGTTAATGATGCAATTTGCAGTATTGACAAACGAAATGCTCATAAAAGATTTCTATATGACTTTTTAAATGGGTATGTATGCAACACATTGATACATAGCACTTTGTATATGTTTTTTTTAGTGTATAGGGCGGCAATTCTTAAATTGATTTCATATAGCAACATTGTAGTTTTATTTCGCTCCGCTTCTATAATGCGTAATAGTATGCTCAATTTTGCGTCGATTTACCCATATGCTATGGAATCAAGTTTATACGTGGAGAAGATAAAGAATTTTCTGAATACGAATTCCGAAATAGATACATCAGGCACAAAGGCATTTCCAGAAATAGTTGAGAGTATTGAATTTAGAAATGTGTACTTTTCATATAACGGTGACGAAAAGTATATTCTAAATAATGTTAGTTTTAAGATGGAAAGGAATAAAAAATATGCCTTGGTCGGAAAGAATGGAGCGGGAAAAACTACAATTATTAAATTATTAATGCGTATGTATGATGCCACAAAAGGCGAAATATTACTTAATGGGAAAAATGTTAAAGAATATGATTTGCAAGAATATCGAACCCAAATAGGTGTGGTTTTTCAAGATTTTTGCTTATATGCTGTTTCTTTAGCTGAAAATGTAGTTATGGGATTCTGCGAAAAGAATGCTGAAGCAAAAGTTATAGATGCATTGAAAAAAGGAGGATTTCAGAAAAGGTTGAAGGGGTTGCCCTTGGGTATTAACACGCAGGTGACTACGGAGTTTTGCGATGATGGAGTTGATTTTTCGGGTGGTGAAGCACAAAAAATAGCGATATCACGACTCTTTTATGGAGATAGGCCTATTTGGATTTTGGATGAACCATCAAGTGCATTAGACCCCATATCAGAATATATGTTTAATCAAACTATTTCCAATAGTAATTATATAAAGAATAAAATGACGATATTTATTTCTCATAGAATGTCCACTACTCGTTTTACGGATAAAATATATGTGTTAGATAAAGGGGAAATATGTGAACAGGGAACACATGATGAACTTTTGAGTAAGCATGGTCTATATAGTAATATGTGGCAGCATCAGGCTCAGTTATATGCAGAAGAAAAAACTTATGTGGAAGAATAGAAAAGTCAAACATTAATTCAAATAGCATTTAGGGAGGTTGGCCGTGATATATTTGGAGATAAGAGAAAGGTTGGGAAATCAGTTTTTCCAATATGCATTTGCTAGAAGTCTAATGGAAAAGTACAATGATAAATTGTCTATTAATTTCGAAGCAGTAAAGAACCGGAATGACGAGGAACATGGATGGATTAATCATTTGACTCAGTTTAAAGTATCAGATTATGAAATAGTGACGCATAAGAATTATAATTTCTTTCAAAAATTCTTATTAATACTACATGATTGGTATATAAAAGGAGATTCACACGTTGTGGTGAATCGGAAGCAAAAAAGAATCGCAAGATTGCTAAGTAAATTTGGAATCTATTATTTGTTTGACGGATATATAGAATTTGATACTCCCTTAAAGTTTTTCAAGGATAAAATTTTAATTGGTTATTTCGAATCACCTAAATATAGTAAAGATGTTAGTTATATTCTTCGAAATGAATTTGAACCAAAGCAACCGTTGCTTGAAAGAAATCGAGAACTATATAATCTGATATTATCGACAGAATCAGTATGTGTTACGATACGAAGAGGCGATTTTTTACATCCGATGTATAAAGATGAAGTATACATCTGCGATGAGGAATATTTTTATCGTGGAATCAAACGAATAAAAGAAATGCTTCCGCAAAGTGTTTTGTTTATATTTTCGGATGAAATCGATTGGGTTAAAGAAAATATGTCTTTTTCTGAAAAAGTATATTTTGAATCAGGATTGGATCCGCTGTGGGAAAAAATACGACTCATGAAAGCATGCAAACATTTTGTTATTTCAAATAGTTCTTTTAGCTGGTGGGTTCAACATTTATCTGGTAATGAGAATAAAATAGTGATAGCACCAAATAAATGGCGCAAGGATGGCAGACCGTCTGATATATATGAAGATAATTGGGTGCTGATTGAAACATGATAACAATTGGAGAAGGTAGAAAAAGATGAATGAATGGGAAAAGGAATTAATGGGGCTTTGTGAGATATATAAAGATTACTTCCCGATAGGAGCGGCAGTAAGTGCGAGAAGAATAAAAAGATATGAGTCATTGTTAAAGAAACATTTTAATAGTGTTACTCCCGAAAACGCACTTAAAATGATAAATGTGTATAAGGGGCCAGATAAATATAACTTTGAGGAAATGGATCAGATTGTCCGGTTTGCAAATGATAATAATATGTTGCTAAGGGGACATGTTTTGATTTGGTACTCGCAGGTGGCAGAAAGCTTTTTCGAGAATGATAATGGAGAAATGGTTTCAAGAGAAATGCTGTTAACGCGAATGAAAGAATATATTCGGAAGGTTGTCGGAAGATATAAAAAAGACATATACTGTTGGGATGTTGTTAATGAGGCGATAGATGATAATGACAACATTTATCTGCGGGATACACAGTGGAAAAAGATTATTGGTGACGACTATATAGAGCAGGCTTTTTTGATTGCTCATGAAATGGCGCCGGAAGCCAGTCTTTTCTATAATGATTATAATTATGTAATAAAGAATAAAAGAGAGAAAATATATAAGCTAATTAAATCTTTGAAGGGGCGGGATATTCCGATTCATGGTATAGGGATTCAAGGACATTGGGGGTTGTATTATCCTGATGTTACGGAGATAAAACGAACTCTAGAATTATTTGCTGATTTGGACCTAAAAATACAGTTGACAGAAATGGACATGTCAATGTTTGAGTGGGGAGATAACAGACGGGATATGAAGCAACCATCAGGGGAAATGTTGAAGATACAGGCGGAAAAATATGGTAAGATTTTTGAAATATTGAGAGAGTATGCAGAGGTAATCAGCGGGGTTACTTTTTGGGGAGTGGCTGATGACTATACGTGGTTAGATGATTTCCCGGTGGAGGGAAGAAAAGACTGGCCATTGCTTTTCGATTCTGAATTGAAGCCTAAACCATCGTTAGATGCAATCACTAGATTCAGTAGTATACGCTGAGGCATTCCTACTGTAATTGGTAAAATCATGAGGTGACTGAGTATAACATTAGTCATTGGGATGAAGAAAGATGTGGAATAATTATTCAAATAAAAGTGAAACCTTCTTAGATGAGCTGTTTTTAACCCCGACAAGTTCTTTTCGAGGGGCGCCGTTATGGGCATGGAATACAAAATTAAATAAGAATCAATTATTAAAACAGATAGAGTGTTTTAAAACTATGGGCATGGGAGGTTTTTTTATACATGTACGAACTGGTTTACAGACGGAATATCTTGGAAAAGAGTATATGGACTGTGTACGTATGTGCGTTCAAAAAGCAAAACAACTAGGGATGTTATGTTGGTTGTATGATGAAGACAGGTGGCCCTCTGGGACCGCAGGTGGCCTTGTGACGCGTGACAGAAAATATAGGGCAAGATATCTTGTTTTAACGCCACAAAAAAGGGGGGACAATTACTGTGGTAACGCAAGTACATTTTATAATAATCAAGAGCAATTCAGAGGATACTTTATAGCAAAGTATCATATTGTGCTAAAGAATGGTTTTTTATATGAATACAGAAGGCTGGACAATTCCGAAGATGTTACTGATGAGGAGAATATGTGGTGGGCATACCTTGAAATAGCAGAGGAGACTTCATGGTATAACCATCAAACATATGTGAATACTTTAGATAGTGAAGCTACGCAAAGATTCATCCAATATACTCATGAGGCATATTACAATGAGGTTGGAGAAGAATTCGGAGTAACAATTCCGGCAATATTTACCGATGAACCTCAGTTCCGTGAAAAAGAGTGTTTAAACTGTGCAGAAGAAAAGAAGGATATCATTATACCATATACGGATGATTTTGATGATACATATTTCAAACAATATGATGAGCACTTTCTGGATTCTTTACCAGAAGTGATATGGCAACTGGAGGGGAATCAAATTTCAAAATCTCGATATCGTTACCACGATCATTTGTGTGAACGTTTTGCAAAAGGATATGTGGATGTAATCGGTAAATGGTGTGAAGAGCATAATCTGATGCTTACAGGTCATTTGATGCAGGAGCCATATCTTTCAACGCAGACACAATCGGTCGGAGAGGCAATGCGATTGTATAGATCCTTTCAACTTCCTGGCGTGGATATGTTATGTAACAGTAGGGAATATACAACAGTGAAACAGGCGCAAAGTGTCAGCCACCAGTATGGTAGGCAGGGTGTCCTCTGTGAAATGTATGGTGTTACAAACTGGGATTTTAGTTTTAAGGATCATAAGCTTATGGGAGATTGGTTGGCCGCTTTAGGAGTCACAACCAGAGTGCATCATTTAGCGTGGTTATCCATGGCGGGGGAGAGAAAAAGGGACTATCCCGCATCCATTAATTATCAGTCTCCTTGGTATACAGAATACTCATATATTGAAGACTACTTTAGTAGAATTAATACTGTTTTAACGAGAGGAAGACCTCAAGTGAAAATCGGTGTTATACATCCAATCGAATCATATTGGCTATTTTGGGGACCGGATGAACAAACTTATGATTGCCGTCAGGAGATAGAGAACTCATTTCAAGCAATTACAGAATGGCTGTTATCTGGTCTCCTTGATTTTGATTATATATCTGAAGCGCTTTTATCGGTTTTGCATGTGACATCAAAAGAGGGGGCGATGACAGTCGGAGAAATGGAATATGAAGTGATTGTGGTGCCAGAGTGTGTTACTTTAAGAGAAAATACGATTGAATATTTAGAGAAGTATTCTGATTATGGCGGAAAGGTTATTTTTGCGGGAAATATTGCAAAATATATTGATGGAGTAAAGAGTGATCGCGTTGAAAAATTGGCGAATAGATGTACTAAAATAGCCTTCTCCCAAAAGGCGATTTTAGATTCGTTAAATGATTATCGAGATGTTGATATTTGGGGAAAGAAGGGAAAGAGACATAATAATTTAATTTATCAGATGAGGAGTGAGAAAGACAGGAACTGGCTATTTATTTGTCACATGCATTCCAATTCGGAATCTCATATTTTAAATCAGATTTTTAATATTGAATGGGAGGGAAAAGAGAGGATAACGATTAAGATTAAAGGGCACTTTTCAGTAAAACTGTACGATGCAATGAATGGAAGGATTTCGGATTATCCATCTCAAATTGTAGGAAGAAATACTATTATTCAGACATACTTTTACAGTCAGGATAGTCTTTTGTTTTGTTTAGAGCCTTCAGAGAGTAACAGAGCGTTCGTAAAAGATACAAATGATTTCTTGGAAGAACATATGACAGAATGTTTAGTAGAACCGGAGATGGTTTGGCTTTCTGAGCCTAATGTTTTTTTGTTAGATCAAGCGGAATATCAACTTGATAACGGTGACTGGAATGAAGAAGAAGAGATTTTGCGCATTGATGAAAAACTGCGAAATCGATTGGGATATAGTCAGCGGCATTATGGAAAAGCACAACCGTGGTTGGAAAAAGCGAAAGAAGAGGCACATTTGGTTCGTCTGAGATATAGAATTATATCGGAAAACGAAGTGGCTGATACTTTGATAGCGTTAGAATACTCAGAAAATATGAAACTTACATTGAATGGGAGTAACGTTGATTTGAGTACTAATGTCGGTTATTACGTAGACGAATCAATTAAAACATTTAAGCTTCCATTGCTTCGTACTGGTGTAAATGAATTGATAGCGGAGCTTTGTTTTAAAGATGATACTGATCTTGAAAGCATGTATCTGCTTGGGCAGTTTAGAGTTAGTGTAGCAGGAAGAAAGGCAGGTATATATAAGTCTTCTAAAAAAGTGCTTTTCGGCAATTTGGGAACGCAAGGATATCCGTTTTATTCTGGAAATACTACTTATGAGTGTAATTACATATCGGATGGCGCAAGGGTAACTCTTTGTATACCTAAATGGGAAGGGGCTGTTATCAGCGTATTTGTTGATGGTGAAAAAAAAGGATACATTGCATTGGAACCAAATGTGATAGAGTTAGGTAAGCTAAGCGTAGGGACGCACAGAATCAGTATTACTGTTTTTGGAAACAGGTTTAATACATTTGGGGCATTACACAATTGCGTTGAAAACTACAGATGGTTTGGTCCAAATGCGTGGAGAACTCATGGTACAGAGTGGTCATATCAATATCAGTTAAAAGATATGGGAATTTTATCGTCTCCACTGATTTATAAATGGAGAAAATAGGCAGAGATTTTGGAAAGATTAGTTGATTTATCAATAGACATTTTTAGCTTTATATGTACATATTTTTGGGCCATTAAGATTACTCGTGTATAGAATGAGAAGAGTAGAAACTCAACTATAGATGCAGAACACGAGTTGAGCCTGACTTTAGGTTTGCATTTTATGATTAATGGATTAAAAGAACGAGAGAGGTGTTTGGACATGAAAAAATGGTTATTAACTTTTGCCTTTTTTTGTTTGATTTGTTTTGTTGGATGTGAAAAAAAGGAAGAAAAGATAATTAAAATAGGTGTACTACGAACTGCGGATAGTGTGCCGTTGTATGTTGCAGAAGAAGATGAGCTTTTCGAAAAATATGGCGTTCACGTAGATTTAATTGAGTTTTCTAGCGCATCTGATCAGTCTAAGGCTATAGAAGCAGGAGCGGTGGATGGCTTAATGACAGAATTGATTTTGCAGAGTCTGATAAAAAAAGGTGGATGTGATCTGAAGTCAGTTATTGTAGCATTAGGTGGCGAAGCCTCAGATGGACAAGTTATGGTGGTGGCGGCAGAAAATAGCCCTTTTGCCGATTCGGAAACTATAGAGGGCGCAAGGGTGGCAATTGCAGAGGGAACATTAATGGAATTCCTTCTGGATTCCTACTGTGAAGAACTTGGATTAAATCTAGACAGTATAGAAAAAGTCAGCGTCCCCTCATTATCTCTCCGGCTTGAGATGCTTATAGAAGGTAATGATATAGATTGCGCAGTTCTTCCGGAACCGCTTGCACAATTTGCTGTGCTTCAAGGGGGAAAGGCCAAGATCGATGATACAAAGTTAGATGCAACATTATCACTGTCTGTTATAGCTCTTTCAGATCAATTTATCGAAAAAAATCCGGATATAGTCAGTAAGTTTGTAAAAGCCTGCACTGAAGCTGCAGAACATCTGAATAAGGAACCCGAACGATACAAGGATTTGGTCTTGAATGTCGCTAATGTACCAGAAGCAATGAAGGATAATTATAAAATACCATATTACAGTGAAGGGATTCTGCCAGAAAAGGAATTGGTTGAACGAGTCGAAAACTGGATGCTAAAAAAAGGATTACTTAATAAAGCTTTTTCATATGAAGAGCTAATAGATGATTCTTTTGTCAAGAGTGCTGAATAATGGTTCTCTGTCAGGAAGTTGGGTATTTAGTCGCTTTTTTACTACATTTTTGATTTGTGTAGATATTTATACAGATTTGCGGAAAAAACCTTGTTTCTTGCTTGGACTACTAAGGCTTAGACCAATTCATAAAAGGGAAAGCGGATAATAGAAATTCTTGGTGTTACTGTTTTGGCAAATATTGCAATACATGCTGACTTTCATCTAACCTAAAAAAGATCAAACATGTCAAGCATAAAGCATTTACTTTTTATGGATATTCTTTTTGTCCTTAGCATGATGGTTAAATTATATAATAGGAGATATATGGAATGCTTCAGTTAAAAGATATTACTTTGACATATAAGGAAAACAATCAAGATTTTTGCATACTGAAGGATATTAATATTAGTTTAATGAAAGAACATTGTTTGGCTATTTTGGGAAAATCTGGTTGTGGCAAGACAAGTCTCTTAAATATTATGGCAGGGATTTGTCGACCAAGCTATGGAGAAGTATTCTACCAAGGAAAAGAATTAAAAAAACCAGTATCGACTATTTCGATGATTTTCCAGAATTACGGATTATTTCCTTGGAAAACTGTAAGAGAGAATATGCTTTTGCCTTTGCAATTGAAAAAGAAAAAAATAAACGAAATAGAATTTATTGAACTTACAGAGAGACTAGGTATAGAAGCACAGATTGATAAATATCCAGGGCAACTCTCTGGAGGTCAGAAACAGCGGGTTGCAATTGGTCGAGCAATATTAAATGAATCAAACTTGATTCTGATGGATGAACCTTTTTCTGCACTTGATCCGAAAACACGTGAAGACATGCAGATACATATAAAAAATCTATTATCGGATAAAAAAATGACTTCAGTATTGGTGACACACAGTATTGATGAAGCACTCTCGTGGGGAGATGAAATTGCTATTTTTGATAGAAATGGAAGAACTATAGCCGATGTTTTAAACAATCGTAACACCTCAAAACCAGAAATGAAAACTATGATAATGGAATATCTCATGGAGGTGTAAGGTTGAAAAAAAAATATTTTGAGAAAATTGTTGTTTTCATAGAACTGTTTTTTTTATGGGAAGTAGGGAGTCTGCTAATCTCTAAAGCCTGTTTTCCAACACCATTAGTTGCTTTAAAATCACTAGTTGAACTTGTCATTAGCGGGAAAATACTTCCACATATGATTGATAGCGGCAAAAGAATCCTACTAGGGATTTTTTGGGGTTTATTATTCTCTTTACCGGTCGGTTTGTTGTTAGGATATTCTGCTCGAATAAATAAATGGTTTGGAGGGCTTTTTGATTTTTTATATACAATTCCCAAAGTGGTTTTTTTGCCTATAATCATTGTGTTGATGGGTATTGGAGATATCCCTAAAATCTTTTTAATTTCATTAGTGTTGTTTTTTCAACAGGCCGTGGTAATCCGTGATGCGGCTAAAAGCATTTCCCCTGAATTAACTAGATCTATTCGGATTTGGGGCGCAAATGGATGGCAGATTATGCGCCATTTGGTAATCCCCGGATGCTTACCTGAGTTGATGACTTCGCTAAGAATGTCGCTAGGTACAGCTATTGCCCTTTTATTTATCACTGAAAATTTTGCCACAGTTACTGGACTAGGGTATTTTATCACCAACTGCATGGATCAAAGGAATTATGGAGATATGTATGCAGGAATAATTATTCTTGCTGTGCTAGGTTTATTTTTTTATTATCTAATAGATATACTTGAAAAAACCTTTTGCTATTGGAAATTTTTGGAACAGAAGGAGACTACAACCCTAGATGCCTAGAAACGGGGTATTTAGCACATACTCTTAATCGGATTACGTTCAAGTCATACGTGCTTGACATGAATGGCGATTCCTATTATATTGAGAAACACATTATTACAATTGAAATATATGATTGTGTAATCAGTACGTGCAATTATTGAAAAATGATTTGTCGCGTAATCTTTTCATCTGAACAGTTACCTATCCAGTCGTAATCTTTTGTGGTGGTGAACCCTTGCGTAAACAGCTTGTCATAAGGGTGTTCACGCACTTTGGCAGAGAATTCTTACCGTTAAAGTAACCTTTCTCTAAGGTGCTGAGCATGGCGTCTAAGAGGTTGGTCAGCTTGTTGTCAACGGCATGCTTCACAAAGCGCAACTCTATGGGTCCATAGTTGATGTAGACGGCTTCTGCGCCATTGTTGAGTACCTTGACTTCCGGCTCTTGTTCGCTCCTTGTTCGGGAAAGAAATGCGCAGGGTCGCACCAATCACAAATTTATCAGGTGTTTACACTTTTTAAGAAGTTGCTTTGGAGGCTTCTTTTGCTTTTAAAATGACGTCAAGAGGCTTGTATTCCCGCATTTGTAGGATATAATCGGAGAACTCAAAGTAAGCGTTATATAATTTAGCGTTTCCTGTAAATTCTCCCGCACCACTTTGATAGGTGCGAGCATTTCACTCTATTTTTCAATAGCATCTCCTTGACAGTTTGATTCCACGGTGCGAGGTTAGACAGTTCTACATAGCAACAATCCGGGCGGTTGCTAATCACGGATGAAACTTGTGAAACGTGTTTTATCCGTGTTGCGATAATTTATGTTCTGACAATAAACTTCTCAATTAATTTCGCAGTTTCTTCAACAGTCTGCTCCGTGTTGTCTATAAACATGGAAAACTTCCCTTTGTTTCTTCTGAACCAGCGATTAAACTCAACATGGGGCGCAATTATTTCATCGGAAGTGAAGCCTCTTTCTGCGGGTCTGGCCTTAAGTCTTTTAACTATTTCCTCATCGGTGGGACAAAGAACTATAAAATTCGTGGTTTCGATGCATTCGGGAATTACCTGTATGGACATGTAATCCTGCGGATTAATGCAGGAAACAAAGACAAGATCTTTTCCGCTTGCCATTTCCACAGCCTTTGCCAAAGTATCGTCTTTATATTTCGATTCGTGATCGGTTCCTTTATAGTCCCACCAGTTAAGGCCGACTTCGTCGCAATCTATACAGGCATACTTTTCCCCATTAAGTAGAGCCGCCAAGGCATCCTTCATGGTAGATTTTCCGGAGCCGCAGCAGCCGGTAATAATATATAATTTCATTTTGAAACCTCTTTCTATCTTTGAATGATTGTGCAATCTTTAACATACTCTCCGTATTTGCACATAAAATCTTTTAGTTCCTGTTCTTCGGTAATCCAGATAACAGTCCAGACTTTTTCTATTCCAAGGTCGTGGTAGACCTGTAATCTGTGGTTGCCGTCATTTAATTCAAATTCCCCGTCTGCGTAATGAACTATAATCGGCGGCATTTCAGTTCCTGACTGAACAACCTTTGTAAGCTCGGATATTTTATGCTCCCACCATCTTTTATCGACACGGTATTTCATATCCTCTTCAGGCCCCGAACACCTCTTAAAGAAGTTTACCGGAAACTCAGCCGGACTGAAAAAGAATCTGTCACAAAGTTTTAAACCATCGGAAAAAGGAATGTTTCTTCCCTCTTCGTTAAGGAACAGATGCACCCAGGCATCTGTTTTTTTCTGTTTGCCATATTCAATGGCAGATTCGACTGTTGCACTATATTTAAGCAAGTTAACCCCCTTCTTACTGTAAACAATTTTCTTTACTGAGTCGTAGGAAAGTGAGTACTCATCCATTAATGCTTCGATAGTTTTTCCGTGTTGAAAGGCGTCCCTGATTGCAGTGTTTCTGTCACGGATAAACTGCTGATATCCGGAAGTGGCGCCCCAATCTTTTTTCTCAGCTCCTGCGGGAATATAGATTGTTTCTCCGGAAACATATTTCTGAATCTGTTTTAAAAGCTTTTCCGGAAATATATCTTTCGCATTTCTGTATTTCATTCTCAAAATCTCCTGACAAGAGCTATCATACCTTCACCAAATACCGAATAATATGTCGCAATCAATTATAACTGTTTTTTGCACAAAAGCACAAATGAACTTTTTTTAGACATGTGCCATAGCCATCGCAGAAATTTAAGACTTATGGACACTTTAGAGAACGATTTCCTTTTGTAAACTACAGGTCGATTGCGCAAATTGCGACGTTTTGGTACTATCAAGACAAGAGAAGTCGACAACTCTTACACATATTAACTGAAAGGGGCTTGGGCACATCAGCCTGAAAGAGGTACGAATGGAAAAAGAAAAATTTGGGGCATTTATAGCGGAAAGACGAAAGGCTCTTGATATGACACAAAAAGAGCTGGCAGACCGTCTTATGATATCCGACAAGGCTGTCAGTAAATGGGAGAGAGGCCTAAGCTTTCCCGACATTACCCTTATTGAGCCCCTGGCACACATTCTTTCGGTTTCTTTGACCGAATTAATGGAAGGGAGTAGTAAGACTATGGAAGACAAGTATACAAAAGAAGAAGTCGACGATATCATTAAAAAGACCGTTGATGCCGGAAAAGAAGAAAGAGAAATGGAAAAATCCATGCGTTTGTCAGAGCGCATCATTGTTGCGGTGGTAACGACTCTTGTGGTCGCGCTGGAGATATATGTTCTTTATCTGGTAGGAATTAACTGGGAGATTGCATCTACCCACTTATTTACGGTTGTGGGACTTACACTTGCATTCGGCATTTACTTTTGGGTATTTGCCAAAGAAAAACTGCCCACATATTATGACGAGAACAAGATAAGCATGTATAGCGACGGAATTTTCCGTATGAACATACCGGGAGTACATTTTAACAACAGTAACTGGAAGCATATTCTTCAGGGACTGAGAATCTGGTGCGTGGCTGTTTCGGTGGCATACCCCATGCTTACGCTTGCTTTGGACAGATTCTTTCCGGTCTCCGGATACGGAACATTTGCTTACCTGGCTCTGACACTGGTGGTAGTATTCTCAATGTTTATTCCTATCGCTTATTGCGGCAGAAAATACGGCTGAAGATTTTATACGATTCAAAAAAGAATACCCGAATAAAAAAAGGAAATGGATATCCATTTCCTTTTTCTTTATACTCTTAATGGGAAAGTCTGAAATGCCCCCGTTTTTATGTTGCACCTCTGCTTTTCATATAATAAAATTGTAAGAAGAATATGAGAAAATAAGGGGAATGGACACACATATGAACGATACAACCAAGCGTTATACAGAGAGATTTATTCAAAACTTTAACACCGCCAAAAAGGTGTTTAAACTGGACGGCAATTACGCCGCGGTTTCTTATGCGGCCTTTCTTTTGACAAGTAATGCAGTGATTACTGAGGAGCGTTTAAGAGAAGCCAAAAAAGAGGTCAGCAGACAAAGCGCCGGATTCATAAACATTAAGAATACATTGGCCAAAGAAGTGGCTGCGGCAGCAGTGGCCGAAAGCACAGATTTGGAATATGCGGCTCAGAAGATTAACGAAATTTACGATTCTCTTAAAAAGATTACTCCCGGCGCGGATTTCTACGGAGTACCGGCTTCCGTTATTTTTAAAAACGTTAACAGCGTTGAATACGACAGCATTGTTGAGAGGGTAAGGACCATTTACAAGGGGCTTAAGAAAAAGCATCCTTTCCTCACATCCTATGAGGACATCATCGCCTGCACACTTATGGCTATGTCCGGCAAGCGAGAGGAAGAAGTCGTTGAGGATTGTGAAGACTGCTTCAGCATCCTTAAGGACAAATATTTCATAAACAACAACGCTCAGACCGTAGCCTGCATCTTAAGCATTTTTCCCGGCACTCCCACTGAAAAGTGCAAAAAATCCGCTACTGCAGAGAAGGCTCTTAAGAATGCCAAGGTTTCTCTCGGCGACAGAGCACTTGCAAGTGTTGCCGCAGTTTCAATGATAGTCAAAGAAGAAGATTTAAATACATTAATAACCGACGTAACGGAAATATCCGAAGAACTCAAATCCGTAAGAGGACTCGGAAACATGGGAGTCGGTAAGAACTTTAGAAATTTAATCAGCTTATCCATTGCCGCAGCGGCTTATTCCGAGGCGGAGGCGATTAATATTGAGGGTGTGGCTGCCAGCAGCGTAGTCAGCACCATGTTTGCTCAGCAGCTTACTATGATAGTTTGCATGGCTTCTTCCGTCAGCATGGCTACCGTGGCTGCAAGTTCTTCATCCAATTAGTTTTCTTTCGGGGTTTGTAAGGGGATACAAGAGAAGGAAGGTATTTGAATGTTTAATCGCGGAAAAGGTAAAAAATCTGAGTTCGTTCAGGACAACAGAAGATTTTACATGGCAAACATGAGCCACGAAATCCGCACACCCATGAACGCTATCATGGGAATCGCGAATATGCTGTTGGGACAGGTTAAGGATCCCGAGGAGCGTGAGTATCTGTCGGATATGCAGACCGCTACTCGCAACCTGCTCATGACCATCAACAGCATACTCGATTACGAGAGCATGTTAGACGGCAATATTTCCATCAACAGCGCTCCCTTTGAAATAAGTGAACTCATAAACGATGTTACCTCCATTGCAAGGATTAACATCGGTGAAAAGAATGTACATTTTCTGGTGGACGCAGACCCGGGACTTCCATCGATTTTAAAAGGGGATGCCACCCGCATCAAGCAGGTTCTGGTCCATCTTCTTTCGAATGCGGACAAGTTTACCCGTGAAGGTGTCATCAAGCTTTCCGTAAGCGGCAAATCGGATGAGGACACCTGCAAGGTTACATTTCAGGTATCTGATACGGGTAAGGGAATGTCTGAGGATATTATCAAAAGAATCTTTCTTCCTTACGAGCAGGAGAACAGTTCCGCTTCCCGTGACGAAGGCGGCCTGGGTATAGGTCTTACCATCGGCAAGGCTTTGGTGGAGCGCATGGACGGCCGCATTAACGTTGAGTCGGAAGAAGGCGTTGGGACTACATTTTCCTTTACTCTTTCTTTGCCCATAATATGCGCTACGGAGGCCTGCACCATTAATGCTCCCGAGGACAAATACGTAGCTTTGTTCATTCCGGAAAAAGAAGACCAGGAGGTAGCCGCAAGACTCCTTAAAAAGCTGGGAGTGCCTTATGTGATTCTTTCCAATATCGGCGAAATATTCGTGGAAAGCGGCAAGAAGAAGTTTACCCACCTTTTCCTCGAACACAGCAAATTCATGCAGGTTAAGGATGTGTCCGAATTAAGAGATTTAGGTATCACCTTCGTGGATTTTGTGGATTCCACCAAAGAAGTGGTATATGACAGGAATACTGTTTATGCCAAAAAGCCCATTTGGTACAAAAACGTTGCCGACGTATTTAACGGAGAGGGTATCACAGGCGAAACCGGCAAGGTCGAGACCAAAGAAACCATAACCATTACCGGCGCCAGAGCCCTGATAGTGGATGATAATGACATTAACCTTAAGGTGTCTCTGGGACTTTTAAAACCCTACGGTCTTGCAATCGATACTGCAGGCTCAGCAGCCGAAGGAATCAGGCTCATCAATAAGACCAAATATGACATTATCTTTATGGATCACATGATGCCCGGCATGGACGGTGTCGAAGCCACCAAAGCCATACGCGGTTACGATGATGCATATCACAGAAGCGTTCCCATTATTGCCCTTTCGGCCAATACCATAGAAGGAGTGGAAGCGCTGTTTAAGAGTGCGGGCATGAATGATTTTCTTCCCAAGCCCGTCGAGACCGCGCTTTTGGAGGCCTGCCTTAAGAAGTGGCTTCCTCCCGAGAAGGTAACCGTGACCACAGTTGAATTTACTCAGGGGCTTGAAGCAACAGACCGTAAATTCGGAGGCTTTAAACATATTGATGTTACTACGGGACTTGGGTATACTAACGGTAATGCCGAGATGTATACTTCCCTGATTAAGGACTTCTCGGCCACAATTCAGGAGAAAAAAGACACCATCAACAAGCTTTCCGAAGGCGAAGACATAGGTCGCTTTACCATCGAAGTACATGCCCTTAAGTCCACGTCCAAGATGCTTGGTGCTCTTTCTTTGAGCGAGAAGGCTCTTGAACTTGAAAGACTGGGCCACAAAAGAAACCTTGAGGCCATTCACGATAAGCTTCCGTCCCTTAACGAAGAAATCGATAAGGTAATTTTGGACTTACAGCCCTTTGGCAAAAAAGAAGATGCTCCGGTTAAGAAAAAGCCCGTAGACAGGGATGCGGTCAGACAATCCTTAAGAAGTCTTTTCTACGCCGCAGATGATTTTGACTATGACGGAGCCAAAGAAATAATTACGGGACTCGGAATTTACAATTTCGACGACAGTCTCGAAAAAGTCTATGACAAGATGCAGACCACAATCGAGGACATAGATTACGAAGGAACCAGGCTTGCCGCGGCAGAAATGCTGGCAATGCTGTAAATACAAGGAGTAATAATTTAATGAGAGAAGTTTTGGAACAGGAATTTTCTAAGGTTTACGGCAGTTCGGAAGGCGTAAGATATTTCTTTGCCCCGGGTCGTGTCAACCTGATAGGTGAGCATACCGACTACAACGGCGGTCATGTATTCCCCTGCGCACTTACCATCGGTACCTATGCGGCTGTGCGCGAAAGAAAGGACAAAAAGGTTAATTTTTATTCCGTGAACCTTCCCGACAGCGGAGTAATAGGAATAGACTTAACCGAAGAGCTTAAACCTTCAAAATCTCTTCGCTGGGCAGCTTACCCCGCAGGAGTTATCTGGGCGTTTGCTCAGAAGGGAATGAAGCTTGACCACGGTTTTGATATTTTATTTAACGGAAACATCCCCAACAGCTCGGGTCTTTCTTCTTCCGCCTCTATTGAGGTGGTAACAGGCTTCGTACTTAAGAGCCTTTACGGATTTGACGTATCCGGCGTCGACCTCGCGCTTATCGGCCAGTATTCCGAGAATAATTTTAACGGTATGAACTGCGGTATTATGGACCAGTTTGCGGTATCCATGGGCAAAAAAGACTGCGCCATCTTCTTAGACTGCGCGACGCTTTCTTTTGAATACGCATCCGTTAAGCTTCCCGATGCCAAGATAGTCATTACCAATTCCAAGGTTAAGCATCATCTTGTGGATTCTGCCTACAATGACAGAAGAAACGAAAGCGAAGAGGCTTTAAAGGATTTGCAGAAGGTATGCAATATCAAAACTCTCGGCGACTTAAGCAATGAGGAGTTTGACAAAAACGCTGATGCAATCAAGAACCCGGTATGCAGAAAGCGTGCCAAACATGCCGTATATGAAAATAACCGTACCATCGAGGCGGTTAAAGCACTTGCAGACGGAGATGTTAAGCATTTCGGTGAGCTCATGAACCGGAGCCATGTTTCTTTGAGAGACGATTATGAAGTCTCCTGCGAAGAAATCGATGTGCTGGTGGATTCCGCATGGAAGCAGCCCGGCGTGCTCGGTTCCCGTATTACAGGCGGCGGCTTTGGCGGCTGCACGGTATCCATTGTCAAGAACGGCTGCATCGATGCATTCATAGAGAATGTTGGCAGGGAATATACAGAAAAAACAGGTAAGACCGCTGAATTCTACGTAGTGGAAATCGGCGACGGACCTTATGAATTATAAAAATATAGTATTGGGAGAAAAACAGTATGAAAAAATGGGCCAGACATCTTTATCAACCCGGCCTTCCTCTTAGAGAAAGCGGAAGGGTAACCTGCTCTGAGGAGCACATCGCACTTTCTTTGAGAGCTGCCGAAGAAGGCATGGTTCTTTTGAAGAACGAAGACAAGCTTTTACCTCTTAAGAAGGGCACAAAGGTAGCACTTTTCGGAAAGGGAACCTTTGACTATGTTAAAGGCGGCGGCGGAAGCGGCGACGTATTTACCAAGTACATCAGAAACGTGTACGAAGGACTTAAGGAAGTGGGTCTTACCGAGACTTACGAGCCTTTAAATGCATTTTATAAAAAGAATGTGGACGAACAGTATGCCAAGGGAATTGCTCCCGGCATGCTTGAAGAGCCCAAGCTTCCCGAGAACCTTTTAAAGGATGCGGCAGCAGTCAGCGAAGTGGCTGTCATCTCTATCAGCCGTTTTTCAGGCGAGGGCTGGGACCGTTCCGACATTGAGTGCAACAACGAATACAATCCCTGGGGCGAAGGTGACGACAATTACGAGTCCATGCCCAAACGCTCAGGCAGATTATTCCCCGACGGAGACTTCTATCTTTCTGCAGCTGAGAAGAGACTTGTTAAGGCTGTTACAGGCGCTTTCAGCAAGGTAGTGGTGCTCTTAAACGTTGGCGGAATCGTAGATACCACATGGATTAAGAAGGACAAAAAAATCGGTGCGGCTCTTCTTGTTTGGCAGGGTGGCATGGAAGGCGGACTTGCGGCAGCAAAAACCCTTCTCGGTCTTAACAATCCTTCCGGTAAGCTTCCCGACACATTTGCGGAGAAACTTACGGATTATCCGTCAACCGAGCACTTCCATGATTCTTTTGACTACGTAGATTACACTGAAGACGTATTCGTAGGCTACAGATACTTCGAAACCGTTCCCGGAGCGGACAAAAAAGTCGTATATCCCTTCGGTTATGGACTTTCCTACACAGACTTCAGCATTCAGGCCAGCGATGTCTGGGAAGATGACGGCAAGATTAACATATTTGTAAAGGTTACCAACATCGGAGCGGTATCCGGCAAAGAAGTTGTACAGGTATACTTTGAGGCTCCCGACGGCAAGATTTCCAAGCCCGCCCGCGTTCTTTTGGCATATGCTAAGACGAAGGAACTTGAGCCCGGCGAGACCAGGACCCTTTCTTTTGAAATTCCCGTAGAGAAAATGGCTTCTTACGACGACCTCGGCAAGATTAAAAAATCTGCATGGGTTCTTGAAAAAGGCGAGTACAAACTCTTTGTGGGAAGCTCCGTAAGAGAGGCTCTTGAGCTTGATTATACGGTTAAGATTTCCAAGGATACAGTTACCGAGCAGTTAAGTGAGAAGCTTAATCCCGTAGATTTAAAAGAAAGACTTTTGGCTGACGGAACCTTTGAAAAGCTTCCCAAGGGCAAACACCGCAACATGGACGAGTGCGGCATCAAGAAGATGAAGCCCGGTACGGAAGAGTGTATCGTTCCCGCATCAAGAGGCCGCGACCAGTATGGTCTCTTTAAGCCTTTCAACGGCAAGCGTCCTTTCATCGAAGTATTTGAAGGCAAGATTACCCTTGATGAATTTGTTAAGCAGCTTTCAGACGATGAGCTTATCCATCTTCTCGGCGGACAGCCCAACACCGGTGTGGCCAATACCTGGGGAATCGGCAATCTTCCCGAGTACGGCATACCTTCCATCATGACAGCCGACGGCCCTGCAGGCGTGCGTCTTGCTCCCGAAACAGGTGTCAATACTACGGCATGGCCCTGCGCTACGCTTCTTGCTTCCACATGGAACGATGCTCTTTTGGAGGAGCTTGGCGACGCAGTAGGACAGGAGTTAAAAGAAAACAACCTTGGCATGTGGCTTGCTCCCGCACTTAACATTCACAGAAACCCCATGAACGGACGTAACTTCGAATATTATTCGGAGGATCCCCTTCTTTCGGGTAAGCTTGCGGCAGCAGTCGTACGAGGAGTACAGTCTAACGGCGTAAGCGCATGTATCAAGCACTTTGCATGCAACAACAAAGAAACCAACAGAAAGCACTGCGACTCAAGAGTATCCGAGCGCGCATTAAGAGAGATTTACTTAAAGGGCTTCGAAATAACAGTCAAGGAATCCGACCCCTGGTCCATCATGACCGCTTACAACACCATTAACGGCTACAGAGCTGCTGAGTGTTACGACCTTATTACAGGCATCCTGCGCGGTGAATGGGGTTATAACGGCATCGTTATCTCCGACTGGTGGAACAGAAGCGAGCACTACAAAGAAATACTTGCGGGCGAAGACGTCAAGATGGCTACAGGCTTCCCCGACAGAGTCAAGATGGCTATGGAGAAAGGCCTCCTTAAGAGAAAGGACCTCGAAGCTCCCGTTAAGCGCATCCTTGAATTTATTATGAAACTGGATTAAGTGATGAAAAAAAGCACTCAGGAAATATTTGACCGAATGGAAAAAGAATATGGGCGTGATTTGACCTGTTACTTAAATCACGATGATGGCTGGCAATTACTCATTGCCACCATCATGAGCGCCCAGTGCACCGATGCGAGAGTCAACGAAGTAACGAAGGTTTTATTTAAAAAATATCCTTCCGTTCAGGCTCTTGCTTCGGCTGATTTAAAAGACCTTGAAGAGGTAATCCACTCGGTAGGCTTCTATCACAATAAAGCCAAAAACATAATAGGCTGTTGTCGGGAACTTTGTAATCGTTTCGGCGGAGAGGTTCCCTCAGACATAGAATCTCTCACAAGCCTCCCCGGAGTGGGTCGCAAAACAGCCAATGTTATCAGAGGCAACATCTTTAATGAACCCTCTGTGGTGGTGGACACCCATGTTCTGCGCATTTCCAATAAGCTGGGACTTGTCAAAACAGACGACCCCGTTAAGGCGGAGTTTGCTCTCATGAAAGTCGTGGACAAAGACTATTGGCTATACATCAACCACTGGTTTATTGCACTTGGCCGTACCATCTGCAAAGCCCCCAGACCCAAATGCTCGGAATGTTATCTTCAGGATATCTGCCCTACTTTCAAGAAGGAACAATGAATTCATACGTATCATTAGATTTAGAGACCACGGGACTTAATCCCAAACTGGACAAAATAATAGAGATTGGGGCCGTCAAGGTTATAAACGGGGAAGTTGTGGATAACTTCTCCGAATTTTTGCATCCCGGTCGAAAACTCGAGGAAAAAACCATCGAACTGACGGGTATTACCGAGGAAGACCTGTGTAATGCTCCCGAGGCGGCACAGGTAATTCCGCGTTTGCTGGATTTCTGCGGGGATTTACCCTTAGTGGGCCACCGCATTTTATTTGACTATTCTTTTGTGAAACACGCGGCGGTTAACCTGGGCCTTTCTTTTGAAAAAGAAGGCATCGACACCCTCAAAATATCCCGCGCCTGCCATCCCGAACTTGAGAGCAAAAAACTCTCAGCGATGTGCGAGCACTACGGTATCCCCCTTCAGGCCCACAGAGCCCACAACGATGCTCAGGCAACGGCAAAACTGTTCGAATGTCTGAAAAAGAACTTTTCCGATAAATACCCCGAGTCCTTTGAACCCGTGAAACTGGTCTACCAGATAAAGCGGGAAAGTCCCATCAGACCGCTCCAGATAACGAAGCTTAAAAAGCTGATAGAACTTCACAAAATCGAATGCCCGTATGAAATCGAGAAGATGACTCGAAATGAGGCATCAAGGTATATCGATAAGATATTGGCGAAATACGGTAAATAAAGCGGTCCGGCACAAAAGTGTCGGACCTTGCTTTATTTTTCAAGAAACTTTAATATCTTGTATTTATTGAGCTTACTGCCTTCATACGGATGTTCCCTGAGAGGCAGGTTGAAGTGCCTTGAACCCATCAAAACCGTCTGGGGATGGGTAAACTCTCTGAATCCCCATTCGCCGTGGTATGCGCCCATGCCGGAATGGCCGGTGCCGTTAAAGGGAACACCCTTGACGGTTATCTGCATAAGGATTTCGTTGATTCCGCCATTACCGAATTGCATGCGTGCCATGGTTTTTTTGGCCCACTTAACGTCTTTCGTGAAGAGATACAAAGAAAGTCCGTGCTCGCGCTCGCTTATAACACGAAGCAGATCTTCTGTTTTGTCATCGCTGAAAGGAACAACAGGCAGTAAAGGACTGAAAAGCTCATGTTGCACAATCGGCTCATTGATATCAACAGGATAAATCAGTGTAGGCGAATACTTGCGGCTTTCGGGGCAACCTTCGCCGCCGAAGACGATACGTTCTCTGTACGAGTCAGCTTCTTTGGCGCACTTCTCATAAGCAGAAGCATTTACCAGACAGGAGTATTCGGGATTTAAGCAGGGGTGCTCGCCAATCTGAGAGATGACGGCTTCTTTGAAGGCTTGTATGAACTCTTCCGCAACTTCCGAAGCTACAGCCACCTGATTCACATTGATGCACACCTGTCCGCTGTTAAACATTTTGATAAATGCGAGTTTGCGGGCGGCATCCTTTATGTCGGCGTCTTTTCTGACGATACACCAGTTGCCGTTTTCTCCGCCCAGCTCCAAAGCGGTGGAAGTTAAGTTCTGTGCGGCGCATTCCAAAACGTGTTTGCCCACATTTGTGGAGCCTGTGTAGAAGATTTTGTCGAAGCGCTCATTTAAGCACATGTCAGCCACATCATGCCCACCACCGAGAACAGTGATATATTCAGGCGGGAAAGTGTCTGCGATTAAATCCTGTAATGCCTTGGTACAATTGGGAGTCTTGGAACTTGCCTTAAGCACGGCAGTATTACCGCCTGATATAGCTGCAACCAGGACGCCCAAAGAAAGCAGAAAAGGAAAATTGTACGGGCTCATAATAAGAGAAACACCGTAAGGAACCTTGTATACTCTTGTAAATATGCTTGGAAAGGGTACAAGACCGCTAAAGTGAACCTCAGCTCTGTTCCATTTTTTGATATGACGAAGGGCTTCATTTATTTCTGCAATAATCAGGCCCACATCACACACATAAGCCTCAACCTTGTGGCGGCCCAGGTCCTTGTTAAGAGCGAGGCATATTGCCTCTTCATGTGTGTAAAGTGCTTCCTTAAGAGCCTTTAACTGTTGGATTCTGAAACGGACATCCAGAGTTTTGTCTGTGGCAAAAAACTTTCGTTGTGAAGTAACGATATTATGTACATCTTCTTTTGTTATCATAAATAGTCACCTGTTCTGCAGAGATTAATCTATATTATTACGATAGTACATTATAATTAACTT